>Ga0129317_1000421_pt1 | contig 45649 bp, 31 predicted proteins | sample Cm1ome_FD_94430 | JGI IMG/M metagenome (GOLD analysis project Ga0129317, IMG submission 94430) | Eastern black-and-white colobus group fecal microbial communities from Wisconsin, USA - Cm1105 metagenome | ecosystem: Host-associated > Mammals > Digestive system > Large intestine > Fecal | place... | reverse complement strand
AGTAATAGCAATCATAGCAATATTAGCAGCAATAGCAATACCAAACTTCTTATCAATACAAAGAAAAGCAAGAGTTAAGGCTGATATAGCGAGTGCAAAAACAATATATGATGCAACATCAGCATTAATTGCAGAGGGGAAAATAACTACAGATGAGAGTGTTGTTTTAAATCCTGGTTCAACTGATGAAATATCTAAATATTTACAAACTATTCCTGTATCTCAATCAGTAAGTGGAGATGTATTTGCTGTTAAAATAGATATAGATGGAACACCAGAAACTTCAAAGGGGAAAAATGATGCTAAACCAGCTAGGATAGAAGTTTACTTAGTAGCAAAGGATTCAACTATAAAAGATGATTCAACACTTGTTTATCCGACAACTACTGGAGAATATGCAATAAATAATACTTCAAGTAACTAAAAGATTAATAATTAAATAGTAACCTGAAAATTAAAAAGTGTAAGGAACTTTTCCTTGCACTTTTCAACTATAAAGGTAAAGGAGGGAAAGTTTTGGCAATAGAAAATAAAGAGAAGAAAAGTATATTGCATATGGATGTTTCTGATATACTTAAGGCTCTTAAGAAGAAAAATTCTGAGAAAAAGAATGATAAAAAAGGTAGTAAGAAAAAAGCTAAGGCTGTTATATGTAAAAAAGCTATTTCTATTGATGTTGGAAGTGAGAATACTAAGGTTGTTGTTGGAAGATATCATAAAAATAAGGTTAGTATAGACAAGGCTTTTTCTTTTAAGACTCCGAAAGGTAGTATAGATGATGGTCATATTAAGGATATAGATAATTTAGCTATGGCTATTAATGATGCTTTGGATTCTAATAATGTTAAGAATGATAATGTAATTTTTACTACAAACAGCACTTCTATTATAAATAGAACAATTATTATTCCAAAGGTTAATGAGGATGAAATAGAATCAGTTATTAAGTACGAAGTTCAGCAATATCTTCCTATAAACTTAGAGGATCATATGATTCAATATAATGTTTTAGGGGAAAAGGTTATTGAGGGAAATGAAAAGCTAGAGGTTTTAATTGTGGTTTATCCCAATAAGATGGTTTATTCCTATGCAGAGCTTGTTAATAAAATTGGTGGAAAACCATATGCTTTAGATTTAAATTATAATTCTAAAAGAAAAGCTTATTACGTAATGAATCCTGAAATAAAGGAGTCTATTTTAAGTATTGATATGGGAGCTGAGAATATAGGTTTAACAATAATGAAAGACAATGAGTTAATACTTATAAAAACTACAAAATCTGGCGGGAATTATTTAAATAGCAAAATATCAAAGGTCTTAGAAATTTCATTAGAAAATGCAGAGATGCAAAAGAGAGAAAATTGTAATTTGATGAATAGAGAAGAAGGACCTTTAGAGCATGTTGTTAGAGAGGTTGTAGATTCTTGGTTTGATGAAGCTAGTAGAATAATTAAATATTATAAAAGTAAAAATACTCAAAATAATATAGACAAGATATATATTTGTGGAGGAAGTTCAAACATAAAGGGACTAGAAAGATATGTATCTACTAAACTAAATATGAAAGTAAAGATAGTTCAGGGAAATAGTAATATAGAATTTAAAAAAGGCGTTGAAGAAGTGAATATTTCAGAATACATAAACGCTATTGGAGCCTTAATAAGACTTTAGGTTGGTGATAAATAATGAGAGATTTTAACTTTTTCTCCCATATAACTGAGGAAAGAAAAAGTGATTCAAAAAGAAAATACATAGGATTTGGATTAATTGGAGCTTTAGTCTTTATATTTGTAGTTAATTTTTCCATAAACATTATACACGGGCATGTTTTAGATAAAAACATAAGTTATTATGAAGGGGAAATAGATAATCCAGATATGCAAGAAAAACTAGGTGTAGCAATGAAGGTTGAAAAGGAGCATGATGATTTAAAAAAGTATTATAATAATGTGAAGGTGGCTACAGAACAAGTTTATGATAATAATTATGTAACTACTCAAAGAATTAAGATAATAAATAGTACTGTTCCTAAGGATTTAGTATTTACTCAAATAAGTATAGATAATAAAACTTTAACAATACAAGCATTATCAAAAACAAGAAGTGCTATAAGTGATCTTCAATATAACTTAAATAATTTAGGTTTTATAGAAAATACATATATAAGTGGAATTGGAGAAAGAAATGCACAGGGAGATTATTCATTCTCCATAAGCTGTACTTTAAAGGAGGTAGGAAATAATGAAAATTAATAAGAGAGAAAAAACTTTATTATTTGTCCTAGCTCTAGGGGTTGTTGGTTTTGGATATTATAAAGTGGTTTGGGATTATCAATATAATAAACTAAAAGATTTAAAATCAAAGGAACTAAAAGTAAAAGAAGAATATAACCATGATGTAAAAATGGTTAATTCTACAGAACCTAATAAAGAAGAAATAAATATTTTTAACTCAGAAATTCAAAACTTAACATCAGGATTTTATTCAAACATATCACAGCCCAATATAATATTAGAATTAAATAATCTTATGAATGATGCAAATGTTAAAGGAACTATGAGTTTTTCTGAAATAAAAACTATGCCAGTTATGGACAAGCAAGATGGAGATTCCTCTAGTAAAAGTGAGGATGATGAAAATCCAAATCAAATACAGGGAATAGTTAATGATTATAATAATATAACTGATAAGAAGAAAAATGAAGATAACAAAGATAAAAAGCAAGAAGAAATATATAACTTAAGCCAAATGACAGTTTCATTAAGTGTAAATGGTACTTATGATAATATTATGAAATTTATGAAGTCTATTGAAGAGAATCCAAAGCACATAAATATACTTAATTTTAATTTAAGTGCACAAACTGATGGAAATGTATCAGCAAATATGAATATACAACTTGTTGCAATTCCAAAGATAGATGCTTCAAAAGAAGAGTTTATAACAGCTGATGAGAAGTATGGTAAGGAAAATCCATTTTCAGGAGCAAGTGCAGTTGGAACAGGAACAATAGAAAATGAATTAGAAAATTCAAAAGTTAAGAATGATTTCTTAATGACTGTTAGGCCTATAAATTCAGATTTACCAACAATAGTTTTAGGTAAATCAGATGATAAGGATAAAAAAACATATTTAAATAATGATGAAAACTCAGTAAGTAATATTGAGATGTACATTTCAGGTGACAATGGAAAGTACTATTACAAATACAAGGTTGAAGGAAAAAGTTACCCAACAAAATTTGAGGGCAATGGAGAAGAATTTAAACCAAATGGAAATGATATAAACTTTGAAATATTCTCAGAGAAGAGAGTAAATAAAGATGATAAATCTGGAGCTAACATAAAAATTGTGAATAGTTCAGATAAAGAAGTTAATTTAATAATAAATAAGGATGACGAAAAAAGTCCAAGAGTTAATGTAACCACAGATGGCAAAGTTAAAGTGATTAAAAACTAATAGAAAAGGTGTGTGAAGCTATGGGTATCAAAAAAAGAAAAAGTAAAAAAGGGTTTACAGTAATAGAAGCTATAATTAGTTTGGTTTTGTTTACTTTAATAATGATACCCCTAGGTAGCTTTACTTTAACAGCTGTTAAAACATCAGTAAAAAGTGCCACAAAAGAGCAGGCTATAAATGCTGGACAAGGTGCCTTAGAACAATTAAAAACAATTAAGTTAAGCCAGCTTAAGAAAATAGACTCAGATGCTAATTATAGTGAAAGTCATAAAGCTACATTAAAGCTTGGAAATTTAAATGTTATAAAGACAAAGGATGATCCAATTTATAAAGTTGAAGGTGAATATTTAGATCCTAATAATAAGAAGAAGTTTAAGATAGATGGAGACATAACACAGGGGAAGCTTGAGGATAATGGAGAAAGTGATAAGGAACATACTTTGGATAAAAAAGAGCCGGAAAAAAATTATGTGGTATATATAGGAGAAAGCCTTATAACAGTTTATAAAATTGTTTCAAAAGAAAATATTTTAAAAAAATACATAGATAACAATACAATTAAAATAATTGATGATAAAGATAATGACTTGGAAGAAGCTAAAATAGTAAATGGAAATTTTAAAGGAAGTAGTATAAAGCTTAGACAATGGTTGCTTATAAAGAATAAAGAACTAAAAAATAATGGTAATGAAATTACAACTCTTTTTATAGATGAGAATAGTAATGGTGAGATAAATATAAAAGCAGAAAATGAAGATAAGGGTGAAGAGCTATCAACCCCTGATAGTCCAAGTGAAGAAAGAAAAAAGCTTGTTAAAATATTAAATGAATATACTGATGATTTTGAATTAGAGGATGGAGAGAAAAAAACTGATATAATGGTATATTTTTATAGGAGTTATGCAAATAAAAAAATAGATTTAAAAGTATCAAATAAGTGTTTAGGAAGTCAATTGAACATTTATACATGTAAGAATGAAGGAAGTGGAATAAGATATAACATTTATACTTCAACTGAAAATCCTCATGGTGATATAAGTGTATTTAAAAATTATATAGAGGGAAATAGTGAAGATTTAAGAGGGCAATTATTTAATATTAATTTAAAGGTTAAGGAAAAAGATGAGGTTCTTTATAACCTTAATACAACTGAGTTTATAGGAGGATGATAGCATGTTTTATAGTAAAAAAAGAAAAGGGGCAACTCTTGCTTATGTAATAGTAGTATTAGCAATAATTGCTGTAATAGGTACTGCTATAGTTTCACTTTCTTTAACAAACTATAAAGCAATGATTGTCCATGGTAAGAAAACTCAAAATTTATATATGTCAGAATCAGGACTTGATAAAGTTCAAAAAGCCTTAGATATTCTTACTGCTAAGGCTATAACTTATGGAAATGATGCTGTTGCAAAAGAAGATGCATCATTATCAGCAGAAGAAGATTTAAAATCAGGTGGTAATAAAACAGAGGATGGTTATAAAAAAATATCATCTGAAAAGGAAGAAAGTCAGAATAAAATATTCAAGAAGGCTTATAAGGAATATATTATAAAGCAATTAAATCCTAATAGTGAAGTTAGTAAAAATGAAAAAGTATTTTTATTACAACATAATAAAGTTAAGTTTAATAACAATTTAATTAAAATGGCTGAAGAAGATAAAAATAAAGAAAAAAATGAAGAGGGTAATTATGATATTACACTTATTGATATAAATAATAAAAAAGTATCTAACGGAAGTAGTTTAAGTGGAATTTTAAATTTTAAAACTATATCTGATAATGATAAAAAGGAAGAAATAAGCTTAAGGTTAGATTCTAAGTTTAATGTTAAAGAATCAGATGGAGATAAGAACTATAAAGATGTATCTTTAACTTTTAATATTGAAGTTCCAGATTATAATGGAGCTTATAAAATTGAAGAGTTTCCTTTATATAATGTATGTTCAAATGGTTTAGTTGTTGGAGAAAACTTAAATGTTGGTACAGGATCTAACTTAAATGTTGATGGGGGGATTTTTGTATCAGCAAATGTTGTCAAAGAGAAAAAATTTACAATAGGAAGTATGGTTAATAAAAAAGAGGGAGATGGGGTTGTTATTAATGGAGGAACACTTAGTGTTAATAATGGCTCTTTGGTAAGTAAGAATGATATAAGACTTGGTGGAGAAGGAAGCAATTTAAAAGTTGGGTGTGAAACAGAAGAGAATAAAAATAATAAAAGTAATTTGAATTTAAATGATGAATCAAAAAAATCTCATAGTAATTTAAATAACAATTTAGGTGTATACACAGGAAATCTAGGGATAAATGGAAATAAGATTGGTTTTGACAAAGATGTTAGTAAAGGAAATATTATTTCTAATTATCCTGTTTATGCAATGAACGATTTAATATTAAATGGGGAGAAATCATCAATAAATTTAAATGGTGGTTTTTATGGGATAAATAGTAATAGGTCTCAAGATGAATTAACAGGTAAAATAAATAATTCTAGTGCAATTATAGTAAATACAGATGATATAGGAAGTGGATCAAGTATAAATATAGGACAAGAGGCCATTATAATGGGAACAGCTTACATAAATACAAAGCCTGAAGCCTATCAAACTGGGGAGTCTGTTTCTGTTAAGGGAAATTATATTGCCTATACAGTTGATAATGGAAATGTGGAATTTAAATATTATAATCCACTACAACTTGCAAAGTTAGATTCTGTTGATGAAAAAGCAAAATATTTTAAGGATAATATTAAAAATGCAAAGGGAACTATACATTTAGATGGAATAAGTTTACCTGATAATACAACTAGTATTGGAGCTACCATAAGCAATAATGAAGTAAAGCTAAACAATAAAAATGCTACCCTAGACAATATAACTGATATTAGCATAAATCAAGTTGAGAAGTATGAAAAGGCAATTAATTATATAGGAAGCTTAATTAATACAAAAAATAATGATAATTCAGAAATTGAATTTCCTGATAAGGAAGTAAGAAAAATTGTGGATATTAAAGAGAGTGATGGAAAGTTAACTAAGGCAATAATTTATATAGATTCTAAAAATGATAAGGGTGGAACTCTTACAATTAAAGATGGAAAATCAACAGAGGTAAGGGATAATGAAATAAATCTAGGAAATGGAATTGGTGCAGGAATAATAGTTACAAAGAAAAATGTAATATTAGATTCTAAAAATTTAAAGTTTAATGGAACTATTATAACAGCTGGTAATCTAGATGTTAAAGGAAGTAATAAAATTGACTTAGTATATGATGACAATATTATAAAAAAAATAATATCTCAAAATTACGATTCTTTTAAAAATTTATTTAGAGGACAGGTTTGCAATAATTTCATTACAATAAAATCACAAACTAACATGAGTGATAATACTTTAAATTTAGTTAAAACAAGCAACTGGAAAGTAAACTAAGCTATTAAGAGAAGGTTGGTGATTAAATGAAAAATTTAAAATTAAAAAGAAGAGGGCTTTCTCTTATAGAATTAGTTGTGGCACTATCCTTAATAGCAATAATATTAATGATAGTTGGTCCATTTTTCATTTCAAATTATGTAACTTTAGATAAGACAAGCAATCAAATAGATTTTCAAAGGGAAGCAAAGGCCATAATGAATTATTTTACTGACTCAGCTATGGAAGCATCTAATATAGAAAGCTTAACTAATGTTAAAAATGAGGTTCTTTCAAATAATAATTATACTGAAAGTCTAAAAAAGAACTCTTTAAAATCAAATGAGGGCTATCTTAAACTAACTTTTAATAACAGTGAAAACAAGAATGAACATACAACATTTATATTAAAAGATAGATCATTATATATGAAGAAGAATGATTCAGAAGAATTTAAAATAGGAGATTTAGTTAGTAGCATTGAATTAACTTCTTTAACAGAAGGAGGATCTCAAGGAGAAGTGATCAATAATTTCAAAAATGCTAATGCCATCAAAATTGAAATTACATTTGATACTAAAAATAATACACCATATAAAGTAAGCAATATATTAACCTTTAGAAATAAAAATTAATTTTGGATGGAGGTGAATTAGATGAAAAAATTTAAAAGTACAAAAAAATATAGCTTTTTTGTTATAGTTACAATTTTAATAGTTAGTATGGTAGGAATGCTAGTTTACGGAAATACATATAAAGAGCAATTCACAATTAATGCAAATTATAATTTGAGTGAATTAAAACATGGAGAAACAGAAGATATTAAATATACAATAAGACCAAATCCAATTAAGTTTAAAGATAATGTAGAGAAAGATGTTGTTTTAATATTAGACACATCTCAAACTGTTAATAGAGGAAATAGTTATATTCATATATCAAGTGCTGCACAAAAGTTTGTTACAGAGTTGCTTAATGGATATAAAAACTTAAAAATAGGTATAGTATCCTATAATGAAAAAGCTGAGATATTACACAGGTTTGATAATTCTGCTAATTCTATTAATAGTGATATAAAAAAATGTTATGATAATTACAATATTGATAGCGGCAATCACCTTGGAACTAATGTTGGTGATGCTTTTAGATTAGCTATATCTATGTTAGGTAAGGATGTTAATGCCAATAAAGAAAAAATTGTTATATTTATGTCTAATGGTAAACCAAATGCTTATACAGGAAAATTTTATAAAGGGCCTGAAAGTACTCTAAGTAAAGAAAAAATATCTTCATTAAATCGGTATGAACAATATTTATATAAAATAACAAGTTTAAATGGAAGTGAAGAGGAATTAGGAAAAGAGTCTTTACAACAAGAAGAAAATGCAATGAGCAATAAAATAAAAGATTATGAAAAATATTTTTATAATCCAGAAGGTTTGGATAAATATGGGGAACAAAATTTTCAAAAGAGAGGATTAAGAATAGATAAAGTTAATCCTTTAATTTACTATGAGTATAGAATAAATAATGCTAAAGATTATATAAATGAAATTTATAGAGGTAAGTCTACATATTCTGTAAATGTACTGCCTAATAAAGATGATGGAGCAAATATAATAAGTTATTACATGGGTTCAGAAATTGGCTATGCATATTCATTGAAGATGGCAAAAGAAATGAAAGATTTGGGGATATCAACTTATCCGATATATTTTGATAATGATGGAAATTCTAATAATGAAAGAAATAATGATACAAGAGAGAATACTATGAAATTAATATCAAAATTTGCTGGTAATGAGGAGGGGAATGGTGTTACTAGTGTAAATACAGTTCACTCAAATGATATAACAGCTTCATTAAATGATGTTTTTACAAATCTTGATAAGAATATAAAGGACTCTTATTCAGTTAATGATGCAAAATTAACTATAAATATACCTGAAGGTTTAGAAATAGAATCTATAAATTATTCAGGAAAAACAATAAAAATAAATAAGGAAGATTTAAAGGATGGAAAATATCAATTGCCATTAAATAACTTAAGTTATAAATTTAATAAAAGCTCAGGAACTTACATTTATAATGGTAAGCCTTTGGAAGTTAACATTACTGTAAGAGGAATGAACACAAGTGGAAGTGATAAAAACTGTAGTATAACTGGAGATGTTTATTCCAAATCAATAGAAGATAGTAAGAAAACCGACTTGACTAACATTAATATAAAAGTTAAAAGTGGTATTAAGGTGGAGATAACAGTTAATGATTTTATAGGAGATGTTGGGGAAAAATATGATAGCACATATATAAAACCAGAAAATAATTCATTTAATTTTATTAAAGAGCCAAAAAGGTTAATTGGAGATGGAAATGCAAATATCTATTTAAATGGTATTCAAGAGAAAAGTAATGAGGAGTATTGGATTAAAACTTGGTTTACTAAGGAAAATAGCAGAGAAGAAATAAATAAAGAGGAATTTAAATTGAATAATATAAATTCTGACATAGATTTAGATAAAGCTAATAATTTAACTTATCAATCATATAATGTTGATAAGTTACAAGCAACGGGTGATAAGGATCTTTGGAATAATAGAGATATAGTTTTTGCTAAAAAGCAAAACAAAGGTATTTTACCATCAAATAAAATAGCAACTGAGCCTTATGTAGGATTTACTAAAAACAACAATGATAAAGCGTACTTAGATATAAATAATGATGATGTTAAATTAACTTATGAAGGAAATAATTTAATTTATCAATATACGGATAACACATATTCTATATGGAGTTATAAAAATAAAGATATTTATTTTTATTATCCAGATAATCAATGGTATGACAACTATAGAGGATGGAATATTGATAAAATAAATGTAAATAACAATAAAAAATATACGTTTAAACATAATACAATTTTCTATGAACAAATGGACTTGGGAAATAAGTGTGGTTATAGATATCCAGGATTTCAGTATAAGGAAGCAGATAAATATTGGGGATATATAAAACCAGAAAAATCAGGGTGGTATCTATTTGCTACATATTCAGATGATGGGTCAAGATTTAGTATAACTAAAGATGGGAAAACTTATGAATTATCTAAAAGTGAGTTTGGATTGAATGTAGATAAATATAATAACTGGTATATAAAAGAGGATTATAGCAATTTTAAAGTGCATGGGTCTGCGTTTTATAGTTCATTTACTCCTATATATTTAGATTCAGATAAATACTATCCTATACAGTTAGAATATTTTAACTGGGGCGGAGGTGGTTCCTTTAAGTTAGGTTATTATAAGATAGATAATTATGAAAAGAATCAAAATGAAAAAAATATTTTAGAATATTTAAGTAATATAGTAGCTAATAATGATTATAAAAGGGATTCTAATTTTTATAATATTTTTTATAGGGAAGGTTATTGGCCTAACTATAACTATTATTTAAAGGAAATATTTAATGATTATTTAAATAATATTAAATTCAATTGGATGGGAGAATCAAAAAAGGGTGGTTTTACTTTGTACCCATCCAAGAGTAATGATCCAGGTGATATTGCTGATGAAGTTTTTGAAGGAAAGTCTGGAGTTAAATTGCCTACAGGTGCTGGTATATATACAATGCATTATAAGATTATAACTAGGGAAAAAGGCAGTGACAAATCTGGACGAGTTATAAATGATAATGTTCAATCGGGTGAATATGGAAAATTTGAAGTTAAGGATTTATTAGAAACTAGTATAAGTGTAGTTGGTTCTAACAATAAAAAAGAAATTTATTTAAATGAAAAAGCTAAGGCTATTTATAAAATGGTTCCTAATGAGATAAAAGCTGAAGATATTATAAGAGATGGAAGAACGCTTCCTAAAGAAATAAAATTAACAGGAATAAAAATTAATGGTATGCTTCCAAGTGGAATGAAGTTTGATGAAAATAATAATCCTTCAATAAATCTAGGAACTGAAATTAATGGAGAAAGAAGATTCTCTACTGATAAACTTGACGATATAACTTATACTTTAGAAAATGGGGTTTATAAAGGAACAGAATTAAGTAAAGATGTAAATGTAAATATAGAATCAAATGGACCTTTTGAATTTAAATCAAGTGAAAATAAGGTTGGATTTAAGCTTAATTATGAATATAAAACAACTAACCTTATGTTTGAAGAGTTTAAAGGAACTTCAGTAAGTGCTAGTGAACCAACTAAAATAGAGAAGTTTGGTATTTTAGATTCTTCATCATCTGATAATATAAAGGATTCTAGGGAAGGGGTACAAGTTGTTAATGGCATACCTCTTAAAATCGCTATATTAGCAGATGTTAAATCACCTAATTCTATTATTGACTTAGGGTTTAATTCCCAAAATATAAAATTATCTAAAGATACAGAGCCACAATTTAAGATTAAAATTTATAATAAAGGAAATTTAATTAATTGCGAAAAAGAATTTACTATTGATAAATTAGAAGGAAACTTAATTGAGGGATTAAATAGTGGAATTAAAATTTCAGGTTTAGATGTTGGAGAAAAAGTAATAGTTATAGAATTAATTCCTAATAACATAGAAATTAATAATAGTGCCTTATTAAAAACAAAAGTTGAAAATAGTAATGATAAAGAACATTTAGCTAAGCTTGATTATACAGAAATGCCAGATGTATTTTAATCTAAAAGAAAAATAAGATCACATAACTTAATTTGTGGTCTTATTTTTGTATTTATTAATAAATTTTAGAGCATAATATATTTAATTAAGACTTAAAAATAAGATTAATATAGAAATGCTTTAGTATTATTTAATAAAAAGTGAATATTTATTTATAATTAGGAAAATAAAGGGAATATTTTATTGAAAAGCTTTATTATTACAAATAATATGTAAGATATATATAATAAAATAAAAAATGTATGTATTAATATTAAAAGTACCACTAATAAGTATATACTATATTACATGAAAATAAATGAATTGTTTCTTGCAAATAATATATAATATGATGTTAAAAAATCAGTTATGAACTTTTGGAATTTATTTTATGCATTTTGTTGACAAGCTTTCTTTCATAGATTATAATAAATAAAAATTAAACAAAACGGAATATAAACAAACTCGTATAAGCTTTGAATAAGGCAAGGCGTTTCTACCGGAAACCTTAAATTTCCGTCTATGAGTGAATTTGATATACTATAGGTGTACTATAAGCATATTAACTTCACTTAGGAGTTATTATGCTTTTTTTGAAAATAAAATTTCATCTTTTGTGTATATTTGCAAGTTTGCTTTCAAAAAATAAGTAGAAGTTTAAAAGGTAGAAATACGGAAAAACATTTAATTGTACGTAAATAACTTAAAGATAGTGTGTGGAGGCGATAGTATGGCAAGAATATTAAAAACAGCATATACATTTGATGATGTATTACTAGTACCAAACAAATCAGAGGTCCTACCTAATGAGGTTTCTTTAAAAACTCAATTAACTAAAAAAATTCAATTAAATATTCCATTAATGAGTGCAAGTATGGATACAGTTACTGAATCTAAAATGGCAATAGCTATGGCTAGAGAAGGTGGAATAGGAATAATCCATAAAAATATGACAATAGAAGATCAAGCAAGAGAAGTTGATAGAGTAAAAAGACAAGAAAATGGAGTAATAACAGATCCAATATTCTTATCAGAAGATCACACAGTAAGAGAAGCTTTAGATTTAATGGCTCAATATAGAATTTCAGGAGTTCCTGTAACAAGAGAAGGAAAACTAGTTGGAATCATAACAAACAGAGACATAGTATTTGAAACAAACTACGATAAAAAAGTTTCAGAAGTTATGACAAAAAGTCCATTAGTTACTGCGAAGGAAGGAACTACATTAACTGAAGCATTAGAAATATTAAAGCAACATAAAATAGAAAAGCTTCCTTTAGTTGATGATGAAAATAATCTAAAAGGACTTATAACTATAAAAGATATAGAAAAAGCTAAAGCTTTCCCAAATGCAGCTAAAGATGAAAAAGGAAGACTTTTATGTGGAGCTTCAATCGGTGTAACTAATGACATGATGGAAAGAGTAGATGCAGTAGTTAAAGCAAAGGTTGACGTTATTGTTTTAGATACAGCTCATGGTCATTCAAAAGGAGTTATTGAAGGAGTTAAGAGAATAAAAGCTAAATATCCTGAACTTCAAGTAATAGCTGGTAACATAGCTACACCAGAGGCTGTAAGAGATTTAGCAGAAGCAGGTGCAGATTGTGTTAAGGTAGGTATAGGACCTGGATCAATATGTACTACAAGAATAGTTGCAGGTGTTGGGGTTCCTCAATTAACAGCAGTTATGGATTGTGCTGAAGAAGGTAAAAAATTAGGAATACCAGTAATAGCTGACGGTGGATTAAAATATTCAGGAGATATAGTTAAGGCTTTAGCAGCTGGAGCTTGTGCAGCTATGATGGGATCAATCTTTGCAGGATGTGAAGAAGCACCAGGAGCTATAGAAATATATCAAGGTAGAAGCTACAAAGTTTACAGAGGAATGGGTTCACTTGGAGCAATGGCTAAAGGATCAAGTGATAGATATTTCCAAAATGGTACTAAGAAATTCGTTCCAGAAGGTGTAGAAGGAAGAATTGCTTACAAAGGACATTTAGCAGATACTATCTACCAACTAATAGGTGGAATAAAATCAGGAATGGGTTACTTAGGAGCACCAACTTTAGAAAATTTATATGAAAATGCTAATTTTGTTGTTCAAACTTCAGCAGGATTTAGAGAAAGTCACCCTCATGATATAAACATAACTAAGGAAGCACCAAACTACAGTGTTAACCAATAATTAGATTAAAAGCTTCAGCAAAATGTTAAAATATATATTAAGTTTTAACATTTTGTTGAATATATTTTATACATAAACGGAAAATGAAATTGTGGAGGAAAGCAAATGAGAGATTTAGTTTTAGTTGTCGACTTTGGTGGGCAATATAATCAATTAATAGCTAGAAGAGTTAGAGAATGTGGAGTTTATTGTGAAATAATACCTTACACATACAGCATAGAAAAAATAAAAGAAAAGAATCCAAAAGGTATAATATTCACTGGTGGACCAAACTCAGTTTATGGAGAAAATACTCCTACATTAGATAAAGAAATATTCAACTTAAATGTTCCTGTATTAGGAATATGTTATGGAGATCAATTAATGGCACATCTTTTAGGTGGAAAAGTTGATACTGCTCCAGTAAGAGAATATGGAAAAACTAATGTAACTTTAGATAATTCATCAAAATTATTTGCTGGAATAGAAGCAGATGAAACTTGTTGGATGAGTCACACTGATTACATAGCAGAAGCACCAGAAGGATTCAAAATCATAGCTCATACAGATGTTTGTCCAGTAGCGGCTATGGAAAACGAAGAAAGAAGACTTTATGGAGTTCAATTCCATCCAGAAGTTGAGCACACTCCATTTGGTCAAAACATGATGAGAAATTTCCTTTACAATATATGTGGATTAGAAAATTCTTGGTCAATGGCTTCTTTCGCAGAAGAAAAAATAGCTGAAATCAAGAAAATAGTTGGAGATAAAAAATTAATATGTGCATTATCAGGTGGAGTTGATTCATCAGTTGCAGCTGTTATGGTTCACAAGGCTGTAGGTAAGCAATTAACTTGTATCTTTGTTGACCACGGTCTATTAAGAAAAGATGAGGGAGATCAAGTAGAAAAAATCTTCAAAGAAGGTTTTGATATGAACCTTATCAGAGTTAATGCTCAAGATAGATTCTTAGGTAAATTAAAAGGAGTTTCAGATCCAGAAACTAAGAGAAAGATAATCGGAGAAGAATTCATAAGAGTATTTGAAGAAGAAGCTGGAAAATTAGGAGATATTAAATTCTTAGTTCAAGGAACAATTTATCCAGACGTTGTTGAAAGTGGAACAGATACTTCAGCAGTAATTAAGAGTCACCACAACGTTGGAGGACTTCCAGAAGATATGGAATTCTCATTAATAGAGCCATTAAGAGAATTATTCAAAGATGAAGTAAGAGCTGTAGGAGAAGAATTAGGAATTCCTCACCACTTAGTATGGAGACAGCCATTCCCAGGACCAGGATTAGCTATAAGAGTTCTAGGAGAAGTAACTGAAGATAAATTAGAAGTTGTTAGAGAAGCTGATGCTATATTCAGAGAAGAAATAGCTTTAGCAGGTCTTGAAAGTGAAATATGGCAATACTTCGCAGTATTACCTAACATTCAATCAGTTGGTGTTATGGGAGACGAAAGAACTTACTGCCACACTGTAGGATTAAGAGCAGTTACATCATCAGACGGAATGACATCAAACTGGGCTCATATACCATATGAAGTTATAGATAAAGTATCAAGAAGAATTGTAAATGAAGTTAAGGGAGTTAACAGAATTGTTTACGATGTAACTTCAAAACCACCAGCAACTATCGAGTGGGAATAATATAAATAATTGATTCAGATAGGTATTAATCCTATCTGAATTTTAATATAATTTATCTGATTATAAATTATTAGGTCTAAATCAGATAAAATTTAAGTATCCAAACTAATCAAAAGATATATAAATTTTTATTACGGATAAATAGGCAGTCATTTTAATATGATTGTCTATTTATCTTGTTATAATCAATAAAAATATATGCTTTTTTATTAGATTATAAATGGGCTTAATAATATTTTGTGGATAATTTAGAGTTTTAATTTTGGTGGATAATTTTATATTTATAAATTACTTAATTACTTATAATTTAAAATAACAAAAGTAGCTATGAAATTCATAGCTACTTTTGTTTTATATAAATGTTTTATTTTGCTGCTTTCTTTTGTAAAGCTTGGAATAAAGCTATTACTCCAATTGCTACAATTATTAAAACTATAAATACTGAAAATCCTTGTGAATATCCAGCAAATCCTGATCTGTTTAGGAATGATGCCATTACAGGAGGTATTAAGAATCCACCTAAAGCACCTAATCCACCAATCCATCCTGAAGCTCCACCCATTGCCTCTGGAACTGCATTAGGAACTATTTTAAATACTGCTGCGTTTGCAACTCCCATACCAATAGCAAGTAAGATTATACCTATTATTGCTAAAGTCATAGTTGAAGCAAAAGTCATACAAATTGCACCAATAAGTGCTATTCCTAGAGAAACTATAGTAGTTATTTCTCCACCGTTTTTATCAGCAACTTTTCCACCATATATTCTAGTTAATGAAGTTAATATAGAATATAAAGCTGTTAAAAGACCTGCTACTTTCATGTTTAATCCGAAATAAGTCATCCAGTAGTTAGGGAACCAACCTGTTAATGCTAAGAATCCACCGAAAGTTGTGAAATAGATAAATACTAAAGCCCAAGTTTTCCATGACTTAGCTGATATTAAAAGTGTTTCACTTGCTTTTCCCTTAGGGAATAATTCTTGATCATACTCTTTTGATGCTATTTCCTTAGCTTCATCTTTATTTATTCCTTTGTCAACAAGTTGGAAGTACCAAGCGTTTTGACCTATTTTTATGTAAATTACAGTACCAACTATTAAGAATATTAACCAAGCTAAGTAAGAACCAGGTAATCCTAATAGAGGAAGTGCTAAGTTTGGAATTAATAATGCAAATATTCCAGGTGCTAAGTTACCAACACCACCATATATTCCTAAAGCTACACCTTGTTTGCTTTTTGGGAACCAATATGATGCTTGGCTGACACCAACAGAGAATGTTGCTATACCACATCCAGATAATAGTCCAAGTGCAAATAATAAATAATAATATTGATTTAAGTTATCACTAAAGAAAGCTAATACTATGTATAAACCACCCATACCTATTATTGATAAAAGTAGTAAAACTATAAGTGGCTTTCTCCCACCAGTTGTGTCAACCCATGCTGAAAAAGGTATTCTAAGTAAAGAACCTGATAAGTTAGGGGCTGCAATAAGTAATGCTAATAATACTGGATTAAGGTTTACGAAAGCTTCTTTAAATACTGCAGAAGTTGGTCCATAAAGAGAAACTGCTGCAAAACCTATGAAGAAACCTAATGTAGCTCCTATTAATCCACGATTTGGATTACCTTTAAGATTTAAGTTTTTCATCTCATTCACTCCGTTTTTTCTTTGATTGTTAATTTTTTAACTCTGAAATTTATAATTATCTAATAAATACTTTGAAAGTATATCATCAAATAAAAGAATAAACTGTAACTTTTATCACGAAAATAAAAATAATTTTATAGTAACAAATTACTAGAATTTCATATTATATATATTATTATCTTTAAAATTAATAATTTAATACATATTAGGCATATATTTAAAATAACTTATTATTTAGGCCTTAGATTCATTAATTGTAATTAATAATCTTTTTGAGAAAATATTTATAATGAAAAAATAATTTTACAATATTGCAAAAATATTGGAAATAATTTAAAATACAAATAATATAATTTTAAAAGACGTGTGTTTTTCTATGATATACACTTAGGTTTTTAATAAAGTAATTATATATTAAGGTTTATTTTAATAATTTATTAATTTAAGTATGTGCTTAAAAATAAATTATAAACTATATAAGTGTTCATATGAAAATGAAGAAAAATACCTAATAAAATTTTATTTTAAAAATCACATTAAATGTATGTTATTGTAACAATATTTTTTATATGGGGCATTTAAATTTTGTTACATAACAGCAATAAATATATTAAAAGGGGGCAGATTAAATGAAAAAAAGAAAATTAGTTGCATTATTAACGGCAGGGTTAGCAGCTTCAATGTTATTTGTAGCATGTGGAGGAGCTAACAATACAGCTCAAGGAAATGGTAATGGTTCAGAATCAGGAGGAACTACTAAGGATTTATCAAAGCCAGAGAGAATAGAGGCATCAAATCCTAGTGCACTTCCAGATGCTGCAAAAAATAGAACTGATACTTTAATAGTAGGAACTACAGATCCAAAGGGTGAATTTGTTCCAATATATTCTTCTACTCTTTATGATTCATGGGTTAACAAGTTAGTATTTGATGGATTGATTACTAATAATGAAAAGGGAGAGCCAATTCCAAATGTAGCAGAAAGTTATGAAGTTTCTGAAGATGGAAAAACTTATACATTTAAATTAAATAAGGGTATTAAATTTACTAATGGTCAAGAATTAACAGCAAAGGATGTAGCATTTACATTTACTTCTATTTGTGATCCAGGATATGATGGACCAAGAATGGATGCTGTAAATAATTTAGTTGGATATGAAGAGTACAATAAGGGCGATGCTAGTAGTGTTGAAGGTATAAAGGTTATTGATGATTATACAATATCATTCACTAACAAGAATACTGATGCAGCTGGTATATGGAATTTTGAATATGGAATTATGCCTGAAAGTGTTTATAAATTTGAAAAAGGAAACTTCCAAGCTGTTAAGGATAAATTATTAGAGCCAGTAGGTTCAGGTGCTTATAAATTTGTTCACTTTAAACCAGGACAAGAAGTTAAGTTTGAAAAAAATGCTGATTACTGGAAAGGGGAGCCGAAGATTCCTTATATAGTAATGAAAGTTACAAATGCACAAACATTATTACAAGAATTAATGGCTGGAACAGTTGATATAGATAGAGTTGGTGCTAAACCAGAAAATATAGATCCATTAAAACAAGCTGGATTCTTAAACTTAGATCTATATATGCAAAATGGTTATGGATACATGGGACTTAACTATGGAAGTGATAAGGTTAAAGACCCTAAAGTAAGACAAGCGTTACTTTATGGATTAAATAGAGAAGGATTCATGCAATCTTATTACCAAGGATATGGTCAAGTTTATAACTCACACATTCTTCCTACTTCATGGGCATATAACCCAGATGTTCCTAAGTATGAATACAATCCAGAAAAAGCTAAAGAATTACTTGATGAAGCTGGTTGGAAAGATACAAATGGAAATGGAGTTAGAGATAAGGATGGAGTTGAATTAGAACTTCAATGGTTAACTTATACTGGTTCTAAATATGTTGATGCTTTAATCCCAATAGTTCAACAATCTTGGGAACAAATAGGTGTTAAAGTTACTCCAGAACTTATGGAATTTGGAACAATGATGGATAAAGTTAATAACAGAGAATATGATATATTTAATGGTGCTTGGAACCTTTCAATAGATCCAGATCCATCAGGAATATTTGCAATTTCTCAAGATGTACCAGGCGGATTTAATAATATTGGATGGAGAAATGAAGAAGCAGATAAGTTATTAAAAGAAGGTAAAGGAACAACAAATCAAGAGGAAAGAAAGAAAGCTTATGCTGAATGGCAATTAAAATTCTCTGAAGATGTACCTTATATTCTTCTTGGAAATGCACAAGAAATGTTTGCATCAAATTCAAGAGTTAAAGGATACAACCCTTCAACTTATATAGATTGGACTCACGACATTTACAAACTTGAATTAGATAACAATAAATAAAATTTAAAATAAATTAAGAAAATTAGCCTGGACAAAAAATCCAGGCTAATTTTGAAAAATGGGGGGAACAGCAATATGCTACAGTATATCACTAGAAGAATACTATTAATAATACCGACTATTGTTGGTGTATCATTAGTACTTTTCTTCATATTTGCTATGGCTCCAGGAGATGCTATTACAGCAAATATGGATCCAAATATGAGTGTAGAAACAAAACAAGCAATAAGAGAAAAATATCATTTAGATGAGCCAAAAACAACACAGTACATGTATTGGTTAAAAGGCGTTGTAACAGAAGGGTCTTTAGGAGAATCTTTTTACTATAAAAGACCAGTTTCAGAAGTAATGAAAGATTTTATACCAAATTCCTTTATTTTAGGAGCGGCATCACTAATTTTGGGGCTTATAATTGCGGTGCCAATAGGTATAGTTTCAGCAACAAAGCAATATTCATTTTTTGATAAATTTTTTACGGTATTTGCCCTTATGGGAATATCAATGCCATCATTTTTCTTTGGACTTATATTAATTAAATATTTAGGAGTTCAACTTAATTTATTTCCAATATCGGGTATGACTACTCCAGGAAGTGCATATACAGGAATGCAATATGTTCTAGATGTATTAAAACATATGATTTTACCACTTATAGTTTTAACTCTTGGAAGTGTAGGTGGATGGATGAGATACACAAGATCAAGTATGCTTGAGGTAGTTAGACAAGATTATATAAGAACTGCTAGGGCAAAAGGATTAAAAGAGAAGGTAGTTATATATAAACATGCTTTAAGAAATGCACTTATACCAGTTGTAACACTATTAGGAATGTCAATTCCAGGATTATTCTCAGGTGCTACATTAACAGAAAAAATATTTAACTGGCCAGGAATAGGTCCAGTACAGTTAAGTGCAGTTAATAACAGAGATTATTATCTACTTATGGGTATAAACCTTACTTTGGCTATATTAGTTTTAATAGGAAACTTACTTGCTGATATTATATATGCATTAGTAGATCCAAGAATAAGGCTTAAGTAGGAGGTGCTTTTTATATGCAAACAGAATTAAATAAAGAAGTTAAAGTGAAAAAAGAGAAAATAGAAAGCCCTTGGACTGTAGCTTTTAAAAGATTGAAAAAAAATAAGTTAGCTTTAGGTGGCTTATTTATATTGTTGGTCTTAGTTTTAATTTCAATAGTAGGACCAATGTTATATCCACATGATCATTTAACAATAGATTTAGTAAGAACTAATCAACCACCATCAGCACAGCATTGGCTAGGAACTGATGAATCTGGAAGAGATGTTTTAGCTAGACTTATGTACGGGGGAAGATATTCACTTTCAATAGGTATAGTTGCGGTAGGAATTTCTATAATTATAGGAACAACTTTGGGGATATTAGCAGGATATTATGGAGGATTTATAGATAGTTTAATTATGAGGATTGTTGACGTATTTATGTGTTTCCCATTCTTATCATTATTAATAATGGTATCTGCTATAATGTCAGATTTAAAAATACCACCAGAGTATAGAATTTTTGTAGTTATGTTTATTATAGGGGCACTGAGTTGGACTGGTACATGTCGTATGGTTAGAGGTATGGTCTTATCTTTAAGAGAACAAGAATTTATGCAAGCGGCAGAAGCTTTAGGTCTATCAGATGCTAGAAAAATGTTTTTACACTTATTACCTAATACATTAGCAGTTATTATAGTTTCAGCTACATTAGGAATTGGTGGAGCTATATTAACTGAATCATCTTTAAGTTTCTTAGGTCTTGGAGTTACACCTCCTACACCAACTTGGGGTAATATGATACAAACAGCTCAAGATTACTATACATTAACAAATAGATGGTGGTTATGGATACCTCCAGGAGTATGTATATTCTTAACTGTTATATCTATAAATATTTTTGGAGATGGATTAAGAGATGCTCTAGATCCTAAGCTAAAGGTCTAAGGGGGCGAGTGTAATGGGAAAAACATTAGTAGAATTTAAAAATCTTGAAACTCACTTTCATACAGGTGAGGGAATTGTTAAAGCGGTAAATAACGTTAGTTTTAAAATAAAAGAAGGGGAGACAGTTTGTGTAGTTGGAGAATCTGGATGCGGAAAATCTGTTACTGCCATGTCTCTTATGAGATTAATACCAAGTCCTCCTGGAAAAATAGTTGGAGGAGAAATTCTTTTTGAGGGAAAAGATGTTTTAAAGTTCACAGAGCAAGAACTTATGGATATGAGAGGAAATGATATATCAGTTATTTTCCAAGAACCTATGACATCATTAAACCCAGTATTTAAAATAGGAGATCAAATTTGTGAAGCAATAATTCTTCATCAGCATTTATCAAAAGAAGAAGCTGAAAAGAAAGCTATAGAAGTTTTAAAAATAATTGGTATAGCTAGAGCAGAAGAAATAATGAAATCTTATCCTCACGAATTATCAGGAGGAATGAGACAAAGAATTATGATTGCTATGGCAGTTTGTTGTAATCCTAAGCTTTTAATAGCTGACGAACCTACAACTGCCCTTGATGTTACAATTCAAGCACAAATTCTAGATCTTATGAGAGATATTAAAGAGAAATTAAATACATCAATATTATTAATAACACATGACTTAGGAGTAGTTGCTGAAATGGCTGACTATGTTGTTGTAATGTATGCTGGTAAGGTTATTGAAGAAGCTCCAGTTTTAGAGTTATTTAAAAACCCTCTTCATCCATATACACAAGGGTTACTTAAATCTAAGCCATCAGTTAATGGAAATGAAACTAGACTTTATTCAATACCAGGACAAGTTCCTAATCCAGTAGGTATGCCAGATAATTGCTACTTCAATGAGAGATGTGATAGATGTATGGAAAAATGTAAGGATGTTCAACCTACTCTTGTTGATGTAGGAAATAGACATAAAGTTTCATGCTGGTTATATAAGGAGGGAAAGTAGATGGCGGATAATACAGTTTTAAAAGTTGAAAATTTGAAAAAATACTTTCCGATTAAAGCAGGAGTTTTTTCTAAGACAGTTGGAAATGTAAAAGCTGTTGATGGAGTAAGTTTTACTATAGATAAGGGTGAAACTTTAGGACTAGTTGGAGAATCAGGTTGTGGAAAATCAACAACAGGAAGAGCAATTTTAAGATTATTTGAAAAAACAGATGGAAATGTATATTTTGAAGGAAAAGATATTTTTGCTCTTAAAAAGAAAGAACTTAGAGATTTAAGACCAAAAATGCAAATGATATTCCAAGATCCATATTCATCATTAAATCCTAGATTATCAGTAGATTCTTTAGTAGGAGAGGCTCTTTTAAGTCATAAGTTATGTAGCAAAGATGAATTGCCTGAAAGAGTAGCTAAAACTATAGAAAGATGTGGACTTGCTAGATATCATATGAAAAGATATCCACATGAATTCTCAGGTGGACAAAGACAAAGAATAGGTATAGCAAGAGCCTTAATTTTAAATCCAAGTTTTATAGTTGCAGATGAACCTGTTTCAGCACTAGATGTTTCTATACAATCACAGATTGTAAACTTAATGATGGATTTACAAGAAGAAATGGGATTCTCATATCTTTTCATATCTCATGATTTAAGTATAGTAAAGCATATTTGTCATAAAATAGGTGTAATGTACTTAGGTAGCTTAGTTGAATTAGCTCCTAAAAATGAACTTTATGATAATCCATTGCATCCATATACAAAGGCATTATTATCAGCAGTTCCAATACCAGACCCTACAATTAAAAGGGAGAGAATAATATTAAAGGGTGATATTCCTTCACCAGCTAATCCACCAAGTGGATGTAAGTTCCATACTAGATGTCCATATGCTATGGATAAATGTAAGAAGGAAGCTCCAGAATATAAGTGTGTTGGAAAAGATCACTTTGTTGCATGTCACTTAGTTTAATTTAAAAATAGGTTTTATTTATTAAAATGTAAAAATTGAATTAAAAAATTAAATTTTATGTAGTGTAGGGGATTAAATTCTCCTACACTATAACTATATATAATAAAATTTCATTAAATATATAAAAAGTTCTATATTGTATTGTAATCCATAAATAATAAATGATAAAATATTAACGTGTGGTAAACAGGGGGAATTAAGTTTGTTTTGGTTTAAAGATGAAATAACTAGAAGAAAAGAAAAAGAAGAATATGAGAAATTAATGGAAGAAGTTAAAAATAAAGAAAAGCCAACTTTTAAGGATTTGGTTGCTATAATGTTAGCGCAATACGCAATAATACTTCCAATGGTTTTTGGAGGCTTAATTATTTTTGCGATTATATTATATATATTAATGGCGTGGTTAAAATAAATTTATAAACGCTAATGGAGGTAGTAATAATGAAAAAAGGATTAGTTGTTGATTTATCAAAAGCAGCTCCATATTTAAAATCTCACGAAGTTGCTTACATGCAAGAAACTATAAACCAAGCACACAATAAATTACATAATGGAACAGGTGCAGGAAATGACTTCTTAGGATGGGTTGACCTACCAGTTAATTATGATAAAGATGAGTTTGCTAGAATAAAAGAAGCTGCTAAAAAAATACAAAGTGATTCAGATGTATTAGTTGTTATAGGAATAGGTGGTTCTTACTTAGGAGCAAGAGCTGCTATAGAAATGTTAACTAATAACTTCTATAACTCTATGTCTAAAGATAAGAGAAAAACTCCAGCTATATTCTACGCAGGAAATAACATAAGCTCAAGCTACATGGCTGATTTATTAAAAGCTATTGATGGATTAGATGTAAGCTTAAATGTTATATCAAAATCAGGTACTACTACAGAACCTGCTATAGCTTTCAGAATCTTAAAAGATTACATGGAAAAGAAATACGGAAAAGAAGAAGCTAAGAAGAGAATATATGCTACAACAGATGCTAAGAAAGGTGCTTTAAAAACTTTAGCTGATGCTGAAGGATATGAAACTTTCGTAATACCAGATGATGTTGGAGGAAGATTCTCAGTATTAACAGCAGTTGGATTATTACCAATAGCTGCAGCTGGAATAAACATAGATGAAATGATGGAAGGAGCTGCTGATGCTAGAGAAGAATATGCTAATCCTTCATTAGCTGATAACGAATGTTACAAATATGCAGCTGCTAGAAATGCTTTATACAATAAAGGTAAAGCTATAGAAATATTAGTTAACTATGAGCCATCAGTTCATTACTTCAATGAATGGTGGAAACAATTATATGGAGAATCAGAAGGAAAAGACAACAAAGGATTATTCCCAGCTGCTGTTGATTTCTCAACTGATTTACACTCAATGGGACAATACATCCAAGAAGGTAGAAGAGATATCTTCGAAACAGTTATTAATGTAGGATCTCCAAGAGAAGAAATAGTAATCGAAGCTAACGATGAAAACATAGATGGATTAAACTTCTTAGCTGGAAAAACTATGGACTATGTTAACAAACAAGCATTCAGAGGAACTTTACTTGCTCACAATGATGGAGAAGTTCCAAACGTAGTTGTTAATGTTCCAGAATTAACTCCATACTACTTCGGAAGATTAGTTTACTTCTTCGAAAAAGCTTGTGGAATCAGTGGATATGTTTTAGGAATAAATCCATTTGACCAACCAGGTGTTGAAGCTTACAAGAAAAACATGTTTGCTTTACTTGGAAAACCAGGCTTTGAAGATTTAAAAGCTGAGTTAGAAGAAAGATTAAAATAATATAAATTTAATTATAAAAAGGAGCTCTTTTTAGAGCTTCTTTTTTGTTTTAAGAGTATAATTTTATTAATATATAAATTATTTATTATTGTAAGAATATTAGTAAATTAATGAAAATGTGTATAATTTTATTAATGGATAATTATTTAATATTCAAAAAAAGATAATAGAGAATATATTATGGGAGGATTATAAAGGTGAAAATAATTATTGATGGTGATGGATGTGCAGGAAGAGATATAATTGAAAAAGTTGCTAAAAAGCATTCAGTAAAAATATTAATTTATTGCACAATAAATCATATGATAAATTCAGATTACTCTGAGGTGAGAATGGTTGATGGTGGATTTCAAAGCGTAGATATGTATGTGGCTAATAATACTGAGGAAAATGATATTGTAATAACTCAAGATTATGGAGTTGCAGCTATGGCTTTGGGAAAAGGAGCTTTAGCCATTAGCCCTAGAGGATATATTTATGACAATGATAATATTGATAGATTACTTTTTGAAAGACATTTAAGTCAAAAAAATAGAAGAGCTGGTGGGAAATCAAAAGGAAATCATAAAAGAAATAAAGAAGATGATGATAGACTTTATTATAATTTAGAAGTTTTGATAGAAAAGGTAAAGGCTATTTTAAATTAGATATAATAAAATAAGGTTTGAAAAATTAAAAAATAAGTTTGGAAAATTAAAAAATAAACTTTGTAGAATTAGAAGATAAACTTAATAAATAATGTAGATAATATTTAAATGACATTAAAAAGAAATCTCAGAGTGGCTGAGATTTCTTTAATGGTTTGATTATATGGATATAATAAAATTAGGAGATTTACAGTGTTAAGTAACACTACCTATATTATAGACAGTTTTAAACTTTTTATACATTTTATAAAAGTAGAAAAAATGTAGAAATAGAGTGTTTTATGGTAAGAAAAATAGAAAATATTTACATAAAAACAGAAGTATAATATAATTTATTTATCTATAATGTTTCGGGTTTTAGGGGGAGTGATTATGGGAGAATTACTTTTAGAGTTAGATACGAGAGATATAATAGAACATAATAGTCCGGTTAACATAAAAATAATAAATAACACTAATGACAATTTAAGATATAAAATCTTAATAGGAAAGGATGGAATTTGGGAAACTTTAAGAGAATTTGAAAAAGAAGATGAATTTATATGGACTCCTAAAGAAGATGGAGAGTATATGATTATGGTTCAAGGAAGAAAAGAGGATTCAAATAAGCCTTTTGATTACAAAGTTACTGAGGGGGTTAATGTGAAAAGAACAGTTCATGGCCTTCAAGATGAAATGAATAAAGATGAAATTAAAGAAGAAAAATTAATAAAAGGAATCTATCTAAATAAAGATGTATTTAATGTTGGAGAGAAGGCAGAGTTAAAGGTTGATAGTAACAATGAAAATATTATGTATAGATATTTTATAAGTGGAAAGAACGGATGGCAACTTATAAAGGATTATACATTAGAAAATAAATTAAATTATACTATTAATGAAAGTGGTCAATTTGAGTTTTTAATTGAATGTAAAAAAACGAGTTCAACTAATACAACAGATGATTATGCCACAGTTATATTTACATCAAAAGAATTTGTGAAGCCTGAAATAATTAATTTTATTAATTTAAGTGAAAAATTAATAGTAAACTCAGAGCTTACCTTTGAAGTGGAAGCAAATTTTGAAGATGAAAGAACAGCACTATATAAGTTTGTAAAAATTTCACCTGATGGAAGTAGAACTTGTATTCAAGATTTTTCATCAAGCCGTATAGTAACTTTTAAAGAATTTAAAGAGGGAAGATATAAGCTTTTATGTTTAATAAGAGATATGTATTCTAATAAGGAATTTGATGACAGAGCCGTTATGGTATATGATATAAAACCATATGAACCATTACAATTAAGAAGTTTTACTACAGATTTAAGCTCACCTCAAGAAAAAGGAGAGGTAATAGAAATAAAAGCTGTTATTGATGGAGGTAGTGATATCCTCTATAGATTTAAAATAGATGGAGAAATATCTGAGGATACGGGTTATACAAGAAATAGTACTTTAAAATGGAATGCTAAAAAAGAAGGAAATTATAGAATAACTCTTTGGGCTAAGGATGAATCCTTTATTGGAGATTATGAAATAGAATCTAAATTAGATTATAAAATAGAAAAAAAGGTGAAAAAGCCAATAAAAATAACAGAATTAATATTTGATAGAGATAAGACACCTTTAATAAATGAAGTAATAAAACTTAGGGTTAGTGCAGAGGGTGGTACTGACTTAAAGTATTCATTCTTAATAATTAAGGATGGTAAAACCATAGAAAGTATTGATTTTGGAAGTAACAATTGGGTAGAATTTATTCCAAATGAAAAAGGAAATTATCAGCTTGATGTAAGAGTAAAAGATAAATATTCAACAAAGGAATATGATGTGCATACTGTTTTGAATTTTAAGGTTAGGGAGTATGCAGAAGGGAAAATTGATCATATATTAGTTCCAGCTAAGGAATATTTTTTAGTTGGAGATGATATCGATATTGAAGTAATAGTTCAAAATACTAGACAAGTAAAGGTTAAGTATGTTACTAAGGTAAATGGACAAGTAGTAGAAGAAACTGATTATGTAAAAAATAAGAGGTTTAAAGTTACACCAAAATGTCCAGGAAAATACACAATTGATATATTTGCTAGAAATATTAAATGTAAAGAGGGATTTGATTCAAGAAGAGAAGTAAGATTTTATGTTAGTGAAGCTCTACCTATTACAGATACTAAAATAAGTACTTCTGATAAAGTCTTTAAAATTAATGAAGAGATAAACTTTTCTACAAAATGTGAAGGTGGAAGTAGAGTTTGCTATGAATATTATATAATGGTTAACGGAAATTGGTCTTTAGTTCAAAAATATAGTAGAAAGAGTTATTATTCTTTTAGACCATATGTACCAGGAAAGTATAAAGTTTTAGTATTAACTAAAAGTTATTATAAAAAATGTGCTTATGAAGATTATGATACTTTTGAATTTAAGGTAGAATAAAATATTAAAGTTCAATATATGTTTAGGGCTCTATTTTACATAATATTGATTTAAAAATAAGCTTTTAAGACCAATATTAATATTAAATTGGTTTTTAAATTATTTAAAATCAATATTTACTTAAAATAGAGTTTTATTATTTTTATAGATTTAATAATATTTTTCAAAATAAAGAAGAAAAGGTTTATTATTATTTATTTTAATATATAGAAAGTTTTTAAAAATAAATAAGAATAGTTTTTTTAAAACTTAATTATTTTAAGGAGTATAATAAGTTGTAATTAGTTAAACTTTGATTTATACTAACCACAGATATAAATTTGATTTTTATGAAGGTGATGTGCTTTAGTTACTAAAAATGCAATCAAATATATTCTATTATTGTATAATATAGTCATAAAAGTATGGGATTATATTAGTAAACACTATAAAGCAAAAAAATTGCAGAGTTATTATTTATACAATAGTTTCAACTTCTAACCCAAAAGATAATTTGAAAAATCAAATTGAATTTCTTAGATAATATTCTAATACTAAAGGAATAATATTAGATGAAGTTATTGAGGCTTTAAGAAAAAGGTTAGAGAGGATGAAGAAGTTGAAAAGGGCTTACAAGATGGAAATTAACCCTACTCAAGAACAGAAATCAAAAATACACCAAACTATTGGTGTATTAAGATTTGTCTATAACTTTTATATTGCTCGTAATAAAGAGATTTATAAAAAAGAAGGAAAGTTTGTTAGTGGGATTGATTTTTCAAAATGGTTAAATAATGAATACATTCCTAAAAATCAAGATATGAAGTGGATTAAGGAAGTATCTTCAAAAGCTACTAAACAAGCTATTATGAATGGAGATAAAGCTTTTAGAGATTTCTTTAAAAAAGCTAAGGGTTTTCCAAGATTTAAGAAAAAGAAAAATCAAGATGTAAAAGCTTATTTTCCTAAGAATAATAAGACCGATTGGACTATTGAAAGACATAGAGTCAAAATACCAACTTTAGGGTGGGTAAGATTAAAAGAGTTTGGTTATATTCCAGTAAATTCATTAGTTAAAAGTGGTACAGTAAGTCGAAAAGCTGATAGATATTATGTATCTATATTGGTTGAAGAAACAGATATAGAAATATCTAATGGCAATACAGGTATAAAAATATTTAATAACAATAATGAAGGCATAGGAATTGATCTAGGTATTAAGGAATTTGCTGTATGTAGTGATGGAATTAAGTTTAAAAATATAAATAAAACATCTACTATTAAAAAAATAGAAAAGAAATTAAAAAGAGAGCAAAGAAAACTTTCAAGGAAATATGAAGGTTTAAAAATAAGAAATAAAAATATAAGAGAAGGGAGAGCTACTAGTCAAAATATTCAAAAACAAATAGTCAAAGTACAAAAACTTCATCATAGATTAACAAATATAAGAACTGATTATATAAATAAAACAGTATTTTCAATTATAAAGCAAAAGCCAAGCTATATAACAATTGAAGATTTAAATGTTAAAGGAATGATGAAGAATAAGCATTTATCTAAAGATATTGCAAGTCAGAAGTTTTTTGAATTTAAAACTAAACTAATGTCTAAATGCAAACAAAATAATATAGAACTTAGAATAGTGGATAGATTTTATCCATCATCAAAGACTTGTAGTCAATGTGGAAAGATTAAGAAAGATTTAAAACTATCGGACAGAATTTATAAATGTAATTGTGGATTAGCTATTGATAGAGATTTAAACGCAAGTATTAATCTTAAAAATGTAAAAAAATATAAGATAGCTTAAAATCAAAAGCACTTATATATGTACGGAGGGCTAACTTCGGAATTTAAGCCTTTGGAGAGCCATACAAAATCGTAGTAGCTTAGGCAAGGCGAGGTTCAATGAAGAAGGAAAATTCTCAATATGGATATGTTTGACCATATTTTGAGTAGCAGTGATTAGTTAGTGGAAAGATTGGATAAGGTTTTATCAAACTTAGGATACGGAACGAGAAAAGAAATAAAGCAAGTTGTTAAAAAAGGATTTGTAACAGTTAATGATGAGAAGGTTAAAGATAGTGGACTTCAAATAGATCCTGAGAAAGATACAATAGTTATAAATGGGGAAAAAGTAGAGTATAAAAAGTACATATATTTAATGATGAATAAGCCAGCTGGAGTAATTTCAGCAACTTATGATAAGAGAGATGAAACTGTTATCGACTTATTATATATGGAAGATCAAGTTTTTGAACCATTTCCAGTAGGAAGACTTGATAAAGATACAGTGGGATTATTATTATTAACTAATGATGGAGATTTAAATCATAAATTAATTTCACCTAAATACCATGTTGATAAGGTTTATTATGCAGAAATAAATGCTCCTATAACAGAAAAAGATATTAAAGCTTTCGAAAATGGTGTAACTTTAGATGATGGATATAAGTGTATGAGTGCAAAGCTTAAAGTTATAGAAAATTTAGAGGATTCATCTAGGGTAGAAGTTACAGTTCAAGAGGGGAAATATCATCAAGTAAAAAGAATGTTTGAAGCTAGAGGGAAAAAGGTTGTTTATTTAAAAAGAACTTCTTTTGGAAATCTCCCACTTGATGAAAGTTTAGAAGAAGGCGAATATAAAGAGCTTTCAGAAAGTGAATTAGCGGTACTTTACAAAAATTTTTAAAAATTTAAATAGTAATGATTGTAAAGGGAAAATTCATGTAGGAAAACTTGCAAAAAAAATATTAGATTACTTGCAATTTAAGTAAACATCTAATATAATAGTTGTGCGAGGATAAATAAAAGGAATAAATAGCCCCCTTTTTATTTATTGCTTATTGCTGAGACGCAACCTAGCCCCAAGGGTTGCGTTTTTTATTTGCAAAATAATGCAAGAAAAAATGCGTTTAAAATTAGTTATTGAAATAATATATTCAGTTTATGTAAAGAGTTGATACTTTAAAGTATCAATTCTTTTTTTATACTATGATTTAAATAAATATTGTTATATTGATATATCATATATAAACATTTATTTAAAAGGCTTGCTCTAAAAACTGTTCCCAAAAGAATTAAAAATATACTTTCAATAATTAAATTAAGTTTATTCTTAATATTATGTAATATTTTTCTAAAATAAATATGAACTGAGTTATTTTTTTTATAGTTGATGAATATACATATAAAGTTAAATTATATTTATTATGTTAATACTAGTAAGAGGGGGGGAAACAGTATGAGGAGAACTAAAAGCGTATTTTTATGTACACTTTTAGCAACATTAGCTTTTATGCCAGTTAAAGATAATATTATATTTGCTAAAGAAAAAGCTGGCGTTACTATTGATGTAGTGGAAGAAAAGAATAATTTGTTTAATGAAGAAATTATTTGGGAACCAGGAAATTTAGAAGAAAGCTCAATAAAAATATCTAATAATTTAAGTGAAGATATAGTTATAAAAACTCTAAATTTTCATGATGAAAAACTCTTAGACTATGTAAATTCTTCATATATTGATGAGGGGGATGAAAGGTATAAATATTTTTTGGAAAATGCATTTATTACTGTAAAAGACAGTAGTGATCTGATTTTTCAAGGAACTCTTGAAGAGGTTTTTTCAGAAGGAAATATTAAATTAAAAGATGGAATAAATGTAGAGTCTAATAATAGTAAACTTATAGATTTAGAAGTAAAGATTTCTAATGACTTAGATAATAGAGGACAAGGCATACAAAATGCATTTAGTCTAAGTATTCAATATGAATATGAGGATGAAAGCAATAATGGAAGTGGAAACTTACCAAATACAGGGGGCTTTAGCAATAACAATTTTATGGTTTTTGGAGTTCTAGCTTTAGGTATAGGAGCATCAATATTAAAGTTACCTCAAAAAAAGGAGGAGATTTAATATGAAAACTCTTAAGATGAGAAGAATAATTTCATTGGTATTAGCTATAGGAATAACAGGAGGTTTAGGAAGTGTAGCCTATTTTTCAGATAAAGAAAACGTAAACGGTGATTTAAAGTTAACTTTAGGAACCTTAAGTTCTGAGGCTACAAAAACAGTTAAAATAGAGAAAATGGACATAGAAGTTCCTGTTAGTGATACTTTTATAATAACTAATAATGGAACTTTAGATCAAAGGATGACATTAAATTTTAAAAATTCATCAATAGGAAATGATGGACTAGAGAAAATAAAGTATTCCTTAAGTTTTGAAAGTAGTGAAAATAGAAATATACAAGGGTATGGAAATGGAGAAGAGACATTACTTTCACTATTTAATAAAAATATTCAATTATTAGATGCAGAGGGTAATGAAGTAGTTTTAAATGATGGTGAAGTTTTAACTGCTACATTAACATTAAATATGCAAAGAGATATGCCAGAGAATTATTCTAATGCAGAATTTAAATTTGATTTAAATATAGGGTATGCTCAGGAAAATAGTAAGTAGTAGAGGAGGAGTTTAAGTGATTAGTAAGAATAAAATTATAGCATTAATTTTAGGAGTTTCACTTGCTTCAAGTGCTACTTATGAAAGTTATGCTTATTTTAGTGGAGAGTATTCAGTAAAAAATACGGTTAAAATAGTTGAGTTAGATCCTAAGGAAAGTCCTTTTGAAATTTCAAAGATAAGCACTAGAGAAAACTCTCTTGTATTAGAGTTTTCTAAAAAAGTCTTCTACAGTGGAGAGAATATAAATAGTGATATTGTTGGAAGTGAAACTTTTTTAGATAATGTTGAAATTTCAATAGAGGGAAAGGAAATTATAATAAGTAAAAAGGATGGAAAATTTTTAATTCCTGTTGGAATAGAAAATAATTTGCCAAGTATAAAATTAAATAGTAATTTTGAAGATAGATTTGGTAAGGATTTAGAAGAAATAACTTTATACTTATATGGAGATTCTAATGGAAACATCACATGGAGTTTAACTAATGATCAAAATGGTAATAAAGAAAGTCAATCTAATAATGAGATTAAAGAGGAGGTTATAGATCAACCTAATAATGAAGTTAAAGAAGAATCTTCAATAGAAAATTCTAATAATGAAGTTGAAAATATTGAGACTCCAAAAAGTGGAGATGAAAATACTACACCTGTAGAAGGAGAGAATTTACCTAAGGAAGAAAATTTAGAGCAAGAAAATATTAATGGAAATGAGCTAAATAAATCTTTAGGAGAGGGAGAAATTTCAAATAATCTTACTAATATTAATTAAGAAAAAATATATGAAATAAATTAAAGAGGTAAATTTAAAAGATTATATTTAAAGTAAGAGTATTATATTTGAAATAAATGGTCACATTTTATAATGTGGCCATTTATTTTTTATTAATCATGTAAAAGAATAATATGTTTGATAGAATATAATATATAGATTTATATGGTATAATAAAGTTTAGTTTTATTGTAGGAAGAGGAGTGATCTAATGGATTTAAAAAGCTTGCTTAATAAAGAACAATATGAAGCAGCAACCACAATTGATGGTCAAGTACTTATATTAGCAGGAGCAGGTTCTGGTAAAACTAGAGTACTTACACACAGAATAGCATACATGATAGAAAATGATATAAAACCTTATAATATATTAGCGATAACATTTACAAATAAAGCAGCAGGGGAAATGAGAGAGAGAGTAAAATCTCTAGTTGGTGAAGTAGCAAACAACATGTGGATATCAACATTTCATTCATCTTGCGTGAGAATTTTAAGAAGAGAAATAGATAAATTAGGTTATAGTAAAGACTTTACAATATATGATTCATCAGATCAGAAAACATTAATAAAACTTGTAATGAAAGAGCTTAATATTAATGAAAAAGAGATAACTGATTTAGAGATTTTAGGTACTATAGGAAAAGCAAAGGATAATATCCAAAGTGCACAAAGTTTTAAGAAAGAAAATGAAAGTAATTTTAGAAAAAATAAAATAGCAGATGCATATCTTTTATACCAAAAGAAATTAAAAGAAAATAATGCCCTAGATTTTGATGATTTAATAGTAAAAACTGTTGAGTTATTTAGAAAGCATAATGATGTATTAGAGTTTTATCAAAATAAGTTTAAATACATAATGATAGATGAGTATCAAGATACAAATAAAGCTCAATATGAATTTGCTAAGCTTTTAGCTGCAAAACACAAAAATATATGCGTAGTTGGTGATGATGACCAATGTATTTATGCTTGGAGAGGGGCAGATATAAGAAATATATTAGATTTTGAAAAGGATTATCCAGAGGCTAAAGTTGTTAAGCTTGAACAAAACTATAGATCAAAAGGAAATATTTTAGAAGCAGCTAATAAAGTTATAAAAAACAATGCAGAGAGAAAATTTAAGATTTTAAGAACTGAGCAAGTAGAGGGAGAAAAAATAAGTATTCATAGAGCTTACTCAGATAAAATGGAAGCTTCCTTTGTTGTTTCAGAGATAGAAAAATTAAAAAGTGATAAAGGATATAAGTATAAGGACTTTGCTGTTCTTTACAGAACAAATGCACAGTCTCGTAATTTTGAGGAAGCCTTAAGAAGAGCAGGAATTCCATATAGAATTTTTGGAGGACTAAAATTCTATGATAGAAAAGAGATAAAAGACATTCTTGCATACTTAAAAATAATAGTAAATCCTAAAGATTCTATAAGTTTAAGAAGAATAATAAATGTTCCTAAAAGAAGCATTGGAGATACTACTGTAGAAAAACTTCAAAATCATGCGTCTGAAATAGATGATACATTATACAATGTTTTATTAGATGTAGACTATGTACCGGGATTGACAGCTAGAAGCATAAATCCTATTAAGAAGTTTACTGATATGATGGAAGAAATAATGGTTATGTCAGAGCAATTAAGCGTATCTCAATTAATTGAATATGTTTTAGAAAAAACAGGTTATTTAAAATCACTTAAAGATTCAAAGCTTATAGAGGATCAAAGTAGAATAGAAAACTTAGAAGAATTAGTTTCTGATGCTGTTGAATTTGAAAAGAGTAATGAAGAAGATAAATCATTATCAGCTTACTTAGAGAAGGTTGCTCTTGTTCAAGATATGGATGATTTAGAAGCAGAAGATAATTATGTAATGCTAATGACAGTTCACAGCTCAAAGGGACTAGAATTTCCAACAGTTTTCTTAGTTGGTATGGAAAATGGAATATTCCCAAATGCAGCTTGCTTTGAACATGATAATCAAATGGAAGAGGCTAGAAGACTTTGCTATGTTGGAATAACTAGAGCTGAGGAAAAATTATATATGACATCAGCTGAAACAAGAATGATATTTGGTAAAACAGTAGCTTATGGACAATCAGATTTTATATCAGAAATTCCAGCTAACATAAAAGACTATGTAAATATCAATGGTAAAAGTTCAAGTAACTCTTTCAAAAATAGTTCACAAACTTATGGAGAGACTAGAAAAACTTATAATCCTCACAGTATAAGAGGAGGAATGAGTGTTTCTAAAGCAAATGAATCCCTAAATAAGACTTTATCAGGAAAATCTTCAGGTAATGCAGGAATAGATGAATTAACTATGGGAAGAAAAGTTAAGCATCCTAAGTTTGGTGTGGGAACGTTAATAACAAAGAGTAAAGTTGGAGATGATTATAAGCTTACAATTGCCTTTGATAGTCAAGGAGTTAAACATTTAATGTTTAGCTTTGCACCACTAGAACTTCTTTAATATAGAAATTTACTTTAATAAGGAGTAGATGAGTAAGATGGATAAGAAAAAATTAATAGAAGAGTTAGTTGAAGAGTTAAATAAATATGCTTATGAATATTATGTTTTAGGAAATTCTTCAGTAACAGATAAAGATTATGATAAAAAATACTATGAATTAGTAGATTTAGAAAAGGAAACAGGATATAAATTACCCTATTCACCTACTCAAAGAGTTGGTGATGTAATTCTTCCTGAGTTTAAAAAATACACTCATAAAGCTAGACTTTGGAGTTTAGACAAAGCTCAAACTTTAGAGGAAATTAGAGAGTGGCATAATAGAAATGTTAAATTCCTTGAAGAATATAATAGAACTTCAGATGAAGAATTACCACCATTAAAATATATTTTAACTAAAAAGTTTGATGGATTAACAATTAATCTTTCTTATGATGAAAATGGAGTATTAGTTACTGGAGCAACTAGAGGAACTGGGGCTATTGGTGAAGATGTGACAGCTCAGGTTAAAACTATAAAATCAATTCCATTAAAAATTGATTGTCATGATTTTCTAGAAATTCATGGAGAGGCTATCATGACTACAGAAGCCTTTGAAAAATACAATAGTGAAGCAGAGACTCCTCTTAAGAATTTAAGAAATGGAGCAGCGGGAGCTTTAAGAAATTTAAATGTAGCAGAGACAGCTAAAAGAAATTTATCAGCTTTCTTCTATGATGTTGGATATAAGGAAGGAGCTACTTTTAAAACTTATATGGAAATGTTAAATTTCATAAAAACTAAGGGATTTCCAATGGATGATTATATTAGGGAATGCAAAACTTTAGATGAAATTCAAAAAGAAATTGATTATATAAGAGATATAAGATTTGATTTAAATTATGATATAGATGGATTAGTTATAGCTATAGATGATATAAGAACTAGAGAACTTTTAGGATACACAGTTAAATTTCCTAAGTGGGCTATTGCATATAAATTTGAAGCACAGGAGGCTACAACTAAGCTTTTAGATGTTGAATGGAATGTAGGTAGAAGCGGAAGAGTATCTCCCACAGCTATCTTAGAGCCAGTAGAGTTAGCAGGAGTTACTGTTAAGAGGGCTACATTAAACAATATGGATGATATAGCTAGAAAAGGAGTAAGATTAGGGGCTGAAGTATTTGTAAGAAGAAGCAATGATGTTATTCCAGAAATAATGGGAGTAGTTCCTGAAAGCTTAGAAGGTACAAAGGAAATTGAAGAACCAAAGGTATGTCCAGCTTGTGGAGCACATTTAGTTCATGAAGGAGTTCATATCTATTGTGAAAACACTTTAGGATGTAAGCCTCAAATGGTTAAAACTATAGTTCACTTTGCTGGAAGAGAAGCTATGAATATAGCTGGTTTTTCAGAAAAAACAGCAGAGCAATTATTTGAAAAACTTGATATAAGAGATATATCAGATCTTTATAAATTAGAATATGAAAAATTATTAGATTTAGATAAGTTTGGGCCAAAGAAAGCACAAAATCTTTTAGATGCCATAGAAAAAAGTAAAGATTGTACTCTAGAAGCATTTCTATATTCCTTAGGAATTCCTAATGTAGGAGTTAAAACTGCTAAGGATTTAGTAAAGAGATTTGAGTCTTTAGAAAACCTAGAGAAGGCTACTTTTGAAGAATTAGTATCTGTCCAAGATGTTGGAGATATAGTTGCTAGAAGTATAATAGAATTCTTTAAAGAGGAAAGAACTTTAAAAGTAATAAATGAATTATTATCCCTTGGAGTAAATCCTCATTATGAGAAAAAAGAAGTTTTAGAAAGTCTATTTATGGGAAAAACAGTAGTAGTAACTGGTACTTTAGAAAACTATTCTAGAACATCAATAAAAGAAAAATTAGAATCTTTAGGAGCAAAGGTTTCAGGAAGTGTAAGTAAAAAGACTGATTTTGTAATAGCAGGAGAAGCAGCAGGTTCAAAGTATGACAAAGCTAAGTCTTTAGGTGTTACTATATTAAGTGAAGAAGAATTTGAAAATATGATATAAAAAAATAAAAGCTATGTGAGTAATTTCACATGGCTTTTATTTTTCCTCTATATTTGAGTTTTCTTTTATTTCCTCTGATATATTTGTATCCTCTTCTAATTTTGTATCAGTTTTAATATCTTTATCTAAAAGGTTTTCTTTTATTTCAGAATATGAAACTGAATCATCCATAGCATTTAAGTTATCAAATATTTTTTCCTTATTTCTTATTAGAGATATATTGTGTGCTATTTTTTCAAGTAAATAATTTTTATACTTTATCTGTCTGTAAGCTTTATTTGCAATTACAAAACTCCAGATTCCTAAAAATATCATTATTAACATGAAAAGTATAGCAACAACTTGAACTGCTAAGGTCATTTAATTTTACCTCCATATAAAATAATAAATAAATTATACCATAAGAATAGTTATAAATATTATTAAATAATTATTACATTAAAACATATAATTTTAGTAAGTGATAAATAAGGAGATAAGTATATGCTGAAATCTTTTTATGTTCTTATGAATTCAAAGAATATAGAAAAGTCATTAATGAAATTTAGGAAGATATCAATAAAAAAAGTAAGCCAAATAATAATTAAAGAGTGTATTAAAGAAAAATTAAATTATGAAATCATAGAAAAGAATAATAATGAATTTATAGTAGAAATAAGTTCTAGTAGAAAAAATACTTTAATAGTATTTCATAAAGCATTGGCTGTAACAATTTATGATTACTATAAGTTTATACGTTTAATACAAGATAGAGAGATAGACAAGGGCGTATATATTACCACAGGAGTTTTTCAACAAGATGTTTATAACATGGCAGAAACAGATAGATTTATAAATAGAATAAAACTTCTAAATGGAAAAGACTTTGTTGTTAAGCAAAGGTGGATAAAGAGAAAGAAACATCATCATATTTCATATGACAAGTTAAGTTTTAAATCCTTATTTTAAGGGTAAAATAAACATTTTTATATAAATTTTAATGAGTTTAAATTACTTTCTTATGTTTGATAAGATGTACAATCCTTTTACCATGTTATTAATAGTTTTTATAACTATATTTAGAAATAAATTAAATAATTAAGTGATATAGTTATTAATAATTTAAAGGAAAATATTATTGAAGGAGATAATTATATGTTTCATATGGCAAGTTAAGTTTTAAATGCTTATTTTGAGGGTAAAATAAGCATTTTTATATAAATTTTAATGAGTTTAAATTACTTTCTTATGTTTAATAAGTATAGAAATTCCTCTTACCATGTTATTTAGATAGTTTTTATAACTATATTTAGAAATAAATTAAATAATTAAGTGATATAGTTATTAATAATTTGAAGAGAAAAGATTATTGAAGGAGATAATTATATGTTTCATATGGCAAGTTAAGTTTTAAATGCTTATTTTGAGGGTAAAATAAGCATTTTTATATAAATTTTAATGAGTTTAAATTACTTTCTTATGTTTTATAAGTATAGACATTACTTTTACCATGTTATTAATAGTTTTTATAACTATATTTGAAATAAATCAAATAATATCATTTATTTGATTTATTTCAACTTATATTTGTCAATAATTTAAAAGGAAAAGATTATTGAAGGAGATAATTACATGTTTCATATAACAAGTTAAATTTTAAATCCTTATTTTGAGGGTAAAGATTTGTTTTATATAAAATTTAATGAGCTTAAATTACTTTCTTATGTTTTATAAGTATAGACATTCTTTTTACTATGTTATTAATAGTTTTTATAACTATAAGTTGAAATAAATTAAAGGAATAAATCAGGGAAATAAATCAAAGAAAGTATATTTAGAAATAAATTAAATAATTAAGTGATATAGTTATTAATAATTTAAAGGAAAATATTATTGAAGGAGATATTTACATGAAGAAAGTAATTTTATTTATATGTTTAATAATTTTATTAGTAGTTGGAGTAGGAAGGAGTTATGTGGATGTAACCCCTGTTTCTAATATGAACTTTGAATATAATGAAGGGCTTATATATTCTCTTGAAAGTTTACCAGATACCATAAGACCTAGTGAATCCTTAAATAAAGGAGAAGAGGATTTAGTGAGCAATATATTTTCAGGATTAGTTGAGGTAAATGAAAAAGGAGAACCAATTCCAGACCTTGCTATGGGATGGAAGGTTAGTGATGATGGCTTAGAATATACATTTAAGATTAATGAAAAAAATAAGTGGAGTAATGGCACAGAAGTGACAGCAAAGGATTTTCAAATATTTTTTAGGGATTTATTAAGTCCAGATAATGAAGATTATACAAGTAATGAGTTATATAGTATTTACGGAGTTAAGGATTATAGAGAAGGGAAAATTGATTTTAGTGAAGTAGCAATAAGTAGTCCTGATGATTATACATTGGTTTTAAGAATGAACAATAAGGATGATGATTTACTTAAAAACTTAGCTAAACCTATATATAGGCTAAGGGATTTAAATGAACCATTAGATAATTATAAGAAAGATTTTAATGAAATATCATATACTGGGCCATATGTTATATATGATGTAACTAAGGATGGATTTATAAGATTAAAAGATAATCCTTATAATAGTAGCGAATTAGAAATAAAAGATATAGCTTTTAAGGAGAAAGACTCTGATGAAATTGAGTTAGCAGCTTTTAATCTAGAAAAAGTAGATATTTTAAAGAATCCTCCTATAATATATTCAGAGGATATAGGATTATATAAAGATTTAAGTAAATATAATAGTGATATTTTAAAGTTAATGATTGTAAATAGTGATAAAGCTGAAATGGCTCAGGGAATATCTAATATTATGCAAGTTTTAATTAGTGATAGTAATATATTAAAAAATAATTTAGGAGAACCATATATAAAAGTAATAAATAACAAAGAAGAAATTCACTCAATTAAAAAGGATGGAGCCAAAGGAGATTATAAGATTAATGAATCAGAAAAAAATAATCTTAAAGAATCAGGTAAAAATACTTTGAAAAAGGTTCTTAGTAATAATGAGGTAGTAAAAATAGTTGTAGGAAATAATGAAGAGGATAAAGCTTTAGCAAATGAGCTGAAAAAATTTTTAGACAAGGAGCTATCCATAAAGAGTATAGTAAAAATTCATGAAGAGGGTATAGAGGAAGTAATAAAAAGTGGAGAGTTTAATATAGCTTTTGGTGAATTAAACTTAAATGAAAAAAACTCAGAAAGCTTAAAAAAAGAAGATATAGATAAAGAAGAGGGAGAAGTAGAGGATAAGAGTGAAGAAAGTGAAAAAGAAACTGCTACTTCAGAAAAGTCTAATTTAAGTTTAGTTAGTTTATATTTTAAAAATGATGTTTGGTGTAAATCACCAAAGGTTAATTATTTATTTATTGATTCAAATGGAAATTTAATATTAAAATATAGCAGTTAAAATACTTATAAGTTTATATAAAAGTAAATTTACACTCTAAGTATTAAAAAACTTTAGGGAAATTTATTTTTACATAAATTCCCCTAAATTATATATTGTATTTAATAGCAAAATCTAAGCTACTAAAAAATATCTTCTATCATGTAGATCTAAGTTTTAATCATATTTACTAAAAAAACTTATAAATAGCATATTAGGAAAAGAAAGATTATAGAAGTTCCTAGAAAGCTATTTATAAGTTTTTAATTGTTTTATGAAGCATAAATTATTATAAATCAGTAGAATCAAGAATATTTTTCATCTTATCATCTAAATCCTCTTTTTTATCTATTGAAGAATCACTATATTCAGATATTTCTCTAGTTAAGTTTGGGTTTGTTGGTGGTGGAGAAATTTCATCAACTTGATTTTCATTAGTTATAGAATTATAGTCTGATTCTCCAGCATCAGGTGGAACTATAGGAGTCTTAGAGTTAAAATTATTTAATTTAGGAAGTTTATTTATTTTTTGTACATTCTTTAAAGAGTCTATTTCTTCTACTAACATAGCATTTTTTTTCTCTTTAGGAGTATCAGTAATAAAATCTATATATTTATCAATAAAACTATTTATAAATACAAAGAATATAAACATATTTTTTGTACTATCAAAGGTAGTTTTATCTGAAGTGAAAATTGATTTTTTTGTAGAGTACTTTAGATTTTTTGTGAATATAGGTGCCAATCCTGTAAGTTCAGGGCTATTAGCATTAGTCATTCTAAACATTGATTCATCAATTAAATCATCAGGCTTTAAAGAGAATTTTTTATATCTTTCATGAGAATCTAAATTTGGTGCATCAGGGAAACTAGTTACTATTCCTGAGTTAACTATATAATTTTTATAGACTTTAGATATTATATTTTCTCTTTTATCTGAGGAATCCTCATCTAAATCAAAGGACATTAAAAGGTTAGTTAAATATAAGCATATTTCCATGTTAGAATATTTATACTCTTTTTTATCAGTTCCTTTTAGGATTATTCCCTTTTCATCATTAAACATATTGCAGAAAAGCTCAATTAAGTCTAAGTAAGCATCTTTAAATATAAGTATGTTTGTATTCTTATAGCTTAAATACATATTTAAGGCTAGTAGAGAAGTTGTTTCAAGATTAGAAAATGTGCTATTTGATTCATAATATTTGTTTAATATGAAATCAGATAAATCTAAAACTAATAATTTACAATCTTCATTATTTGAATATAGAAGCATGTTATTTAAGCAATAGTCTATTTTGCAACATTCATCTAAGGAAAGTAAGTATAATTCTTCTTTAAAATTAACAAACATGTTTAATATTTGAAGTGCAAAATCTTCATAGGTTTTGCTATCAGAATCTTCAGGGGCTACTTTACTATACATATAGTAAGCTAACATCATTAATGCTTGATCTGAGTAAGACATTTCATCTTCTTTTTCACTTATATTTAAGCCAGACTTAGAAGAAGACTCATCATTTTTCTTATTTACAAAAAAACCTTCTGGATTTCTTAAATAGGTATAGTAAAATTCCAGTTGAAGCTTACTTAAATTTTTATAAAAGGCAGCTCTTTTATAAAGTGCACTATTAATATTTTTAAATTTTTCATAGTAAGAGCAAAGTCTTAAAAGAGAAAGTGTCATTAATGCATTAGATGAAACTGGAATATCTTTTTTAAAGGTGGTATCATCCCAAGTTTTTGAATACTTAGAAGAATAAATATTAGGCTTTGCTTTTTTATATATACAAATTAATGGAGTATTATTTTTAAAGAATGATATCTCATCTTTTTTGAAATTTTCTTTAAGATTTTTGTAATTTGTAGATATTCCACACCTAGATTCAAGTACTATATGATTTACTGATTCTTTTGAAAGAAAAAGTAATTGTGATGCTATCTCTTCTTTAGAAAGAGAATTAGCTTTGAAGAATGAACCTATATACTTCAAATAATTCACCTCATGATATTATTTCTTATATATATTAATATGAATTTTTATTATAAATATTACCTAGTGAGTACATAATACTTTTAGGTGAAATAAAGGTTTAGAGGGCTTTTTATGAGCATAATTTTTATATATAATCCATGTTGATAAAGGATAAAATAACCAATATACTATTCTTATAATTAGTGTTTTGAAAATAAATTAAGGTAAGGAGATATTGAATGAGAAGTAGTGGAAGAAAAAAAGAACAGATAAGACCAGTTAAAATAACAAGAAACTTTACTAAATATGCAGAAGGATCTGTATTAATAGAAGTTGGGGATACTAAAGTATTATGTACTGCTTCAATAGAAGAGAAAGTTCCACCTTTTTTAAAGGGTTCTGGAGAAGGATGGATAACTGCTGAATATAACATGCTTCCAAGAAGTACTCAAAGTAGAAAACAAAGAGATATAAATAAACTTAAAATAGATGGAAGAACAATGGAGATACAAAGACTTATAGGAAGAGCTCTTAGGTCAGCTGTAGATATGAAAGCTTTAGGAGAAAAAACTATTTGGATAGACTGTGATGTTCTTCAAGCTGATGGAGGAACTAGAACGACTTCTATTACAGGTTCATTTGTGGCATTAGTTGATGCTGTAAATAAACTTCATCAAAAGAAACCTTTCAATGTTTATCCTATAAGACACTTTGTTAGCGCAGTAAGTGTTGGAATAGTAGGGGAAGAGAAAATATTAGACTTATGCTATGAAGAAGACCATGTAGCTAAAGTAGATATGAATGTTGTAATGACAGAAGAGGGAGAATTTATAGAAATTCAAGGAACTGGAGAGGCTGGACCTTTTTCAAGAAAAGAATTAGATGAATTATTAAATCTTGCTGAAAAGGGAGCAAAACAAATGATACAAGCACAAAAAGATGCTTTAAAGACAGATTCTTTATGGATCGGAACAGGGAGAGAGTAAAATGAAAAAATTTATACTAGCAAGTAATAATGCACATAAGGTAAAAGAAATAAAAGAAATATTAAAAGATTTTAATTTAAACATATTATCTTTAAATGAAGCAGGAATAGATATAGATGTTGAAGAGGACGGAAAAACATTTGAAGAAAATTCTTTTAAGAAAGCTAATGAAATAAGAAAGTATTTACTTAGTAAAGGTGAAAGTGATTTTATTGTAATGGCTGATGATTCAGGACTAGAAGTAGATTATTTAAATGGAGCGCCAGGTATATATTCTGCTAGATATGCAGGGGAACATGGAAATGATTCTAAAAATAATGAAAAATTATTAGAGGAATTAAAAAATGTTAAGGATGATGAAAGAAAAGCTAATTTTATATGTGTAATAGTTGCAGTTACAGATAAAGGAGAAAAAATAGTAGCAGAGGGAAAAAGTTATGGAGTAATTTTAGAAGCTTTAAGTGGAAATGAAGGCTTTGGATATGATCCTTTATTTTTCGTACCAGAATACAAAAAAACTTTCGCAGAAATGACTTCAGATGAAAAGAATGCTATTAGCCATAGGGGAAGAGCTTTAGAAAAACTAAAGGATAATTTAAAAGGGATACTTAAATAGGAGGAGAAGAAATGAAAGTAGCTATAGTCAGTGATACACATGGAGTTACTCATGTTATTGAATATATAAAAACTTTACTAAATGATTCAGATGTTCTTATACATTTAGGAGATAATATAAATGATGTTAAGTTATTAAGTGAAGGTTTTAAGGGAAAGGTATATTCTGTTGTAGGAAACTGTGACTATGAAAGAAATGGGCAAGTTGAGCAAGTTATTGAAATTGAAGGCAAAAAATTTCTAATAACTCATGGTCATAAATATACAGTTAAATATGGATTAGATAAAATTTACTATAGAGGACTTGAATTAGGGGTAGATGGAGTGATTTTTGGTCATACTCATAGAAAAGTAGCCTTAAAAGAGGGAAATATGTGGATAATAAATCCTGGTAGTCCATCAATACCTAAAGATGGAGAAGCAAGTATATCTTTTATGAATGTAGATTCTGAAAATATAGAAGTAAGATTTTTTTCTATTTAATTAGAATTAAATTAAAAAATAAGTGCTAATACATAAAAAAAGCCTATGTATTAGCACTTTTTTAAAAAGAAAACATAGATTTTATCAGGGTTTCAGAGGATTCGATAAATTTTTCTAAAAAAACTTTAAAAAAAGTGTTGACATAATAATAACTATACTGTAGAATAACTATTGTCGTCGCGAGAGAGCGGCGGTGAAACAAAGCCTTCGGGGTGTGGCGCAGATGGGAGCGCGCGTGGTTTGGGACCATGAGGTCGCAGGTTCGATCCCTGTCACCCCGACCATTATGCGGGTGTAGTTCAATGGTAGAACACCAGCCTTCCAAGCT
>Ga0129317_1000420_pt1 | contig 45910 bp, 46 predicted proteins | sample Cm1ome_FD_94430 | JGI IMG/M metagenome (GOLD analysis project Ga0129317, IMG submission 94430) | Eastern black-and-white colobus group fecal microbial communities from Wisconsin, USA - Cm1105 metagenome | ecosystem: Host-associated > Mammals > Digestive system > Large intestine > Fecal | place... | reverse complement strand
ATGATAATATCACTAGATATAATATATCACTTCTATAATAATTTATAAAACTTGATAAATAAAAAAAGAAACCTGAATATATCAGATTTCTCATTTATAACTTTCGTTAAATTGACGACATTGGGTCATTTTGACCTTTTTTCATTATTCATCTGTTCCAAATAAACGATCACCAGCATCACCTAATCCAGGAACGATATATCCTTTTTCATTTAGTTTTTCATCTAATGCTGCAACAATTAAATCAACATCAGGATGATCTCTTTCAATAACTGCAATTCCTTCAGGAGCTGCAACTAAACATGCTAATTTGATATATTTAGCACCACGTTTTTTAATATTAGCAATTGCAGCACTTGCACTTCCTCCAGTTGCTAACATTGGATCAACAACAATCACATCAGCACTATCTAAACAAGATGGGAATTTTGCATAATATTCTTCTGGTTCTAATGTTTCTTCATTTCTAGCCATACCAATATGTCCTACTTTAGCTGTTGGTATAATTGCTTTAAATCCATCAACTAGTCCTAAACCTGCTCTTAAAATAGGAACTAATACAATTGGTCTTACCAATTCTTTTCCTGTCATTGGACAAATAGGAGTAATGATTTCTTTGTTTTTTAATGGTAATCCTTTTGTCACTTCATATGCCATTAACATAGCAATTTCATCTAAGTTTTGTCTAAATTCTTTTGTTCCTGTATCCTTATCTCTCATAATTGTTAATTTATGATCAATTAAAGGATGATTTAAAATTGTTGTTGCCATAATATTTCCTCTTTTCTATTTTTTCTTCAAAAATAATTATATCATATATCAAAATAATTGTCTTAAAAAAAGAGGAATGAATTTGAATTCATTCCTGTAATCTCTAGTTATTATATTTTTCAATATAACATTGATGTTCTTTTGTTTGTTTATCATAATTTATAGATACTAATAATAAGTTATCTACATATTCTTCTAATCCTTTTGGATAGTTCTTTGCTTTGATTTGTGTGATTCCTGTTTCTACATCCTGATTATATTTTAATTCTATTATCATGGCTGGTTTATTACCTTTTGGTATAAAGACTATATCGGCATATCCTTTTCCACTTGGTAATTCTCTTATGATTGTATAGTGTTCTTTAGCTGTAATATATGCTAAGTATATTGTATATGCTAAGGCATTTTCATCATTGTATTGTAGAATACTTGTTTCATAATGTGAATCTTGAATGTACTTAGCTACTTTTTCACATTCCATATTCCATGTTGCTTCTAATAAGTCATTAGAATTTTTGAATAATTTTGTCACACTTCCCCAGTTGGATACTCTAATTGTATCAACAAATGTATTTTTCACTTCATTATTAGGTATGTAAATCTTCTCATCAGCAGAGTCATACCCTAAATATCCTAAATGAATCAACAATGTAAACACATCATCTTTTGAATGAAATGTTGTCATATCATTACTAAATGTTCTAATATTGACATTTCTTTTTTCACCTGTAAGCATAGAAATTATATCATCTTTTAATCCTTCAAAATTTAAATCAATATATTCTTGAAGTGCTTCAAATGTTTCTGTTTGACTCCAGTAATTATTGAATCTTCTTGTTGAAATAGCTGAAGTGACTGAACGTGGTGAATATACTGATATATCATCTTCTAAATGATATCCATCATACCATTCCTGCATTGATTGAAAATCAATATGGTACTGATTACATAAATCTTTCACTTCATCTTCACTAAATCCCATAAACAAAGAATAATCTCTTGGTTCTATCATAGAAATTTCATCAAACATATTTAATGCACTATGTGTTCCATACTTCTTGATTGGTAGAATACCTGTCATATAACACATTTCTACATATGGTTGATCTTTTAATAAATCTCTTAAAAAATCAAGATATTGCTTCTGTGAATCTATATCTTCTTTATATTCTCTAAACAGGCAATCCCATTCATCAATGATAAAAATAAATTTATCTTTATATTTAGAAAATATTTTCTCAAAATATGATGTCAAAATATCCATATTGACTTTTATGTCATAAACTTCTAATAACTCATCTATAATTTCATTTTTTAAATAAGCTAGCATACTATCAATATCGTTTGTTCTACTTACAAATCTTTGCATATTCAAATGAATAACATTATGCTTATTTAAATGTTCTTCATAATTCTTCACATCAGCAATTTTTAGTGAATCAAATAAAGTATGTGAATCACAGCCTTTTGAATAATAGGCAACCAACATATTTGCATCTGTACTTTTACCAAAGCGTCTAGGTCTTAACACACATATATTCTTTGATCTAGTATTTATCAATTCATTTGTTTTTTTAATTAATAATGATTTATCAACTATCACTTTTGAATTCAATAACTCACTATAATCCTCATTACCTGGATTCAAATACATACCCATTATTATCACTTCCTTTTTACTATTATACCATTTTTAAAACAAAGCACATATTTTATAGTATTTAAAAAAGCAAGAATCCTAACCTTTCTCGTCAGTTTTCTTGCTTTTCAATTATTTTAAATATGTTTTATCTTGATACATTGTCACTTTATCAGTTAAAGCTTTAACACGTTTTAAACATTCTTCTTTGATTTCATCAGTTTCTTCATTCTTTAAACGATAAGCAATAATCTTACCAACTTCTCTGAAATCTTCTTCATTAAATCCTTTAGTTGTCATAGCTGGAGTTCCTACACGAATACCACTTGCTTTAAATGGTTTTTCAGTATCAAAAGGAATTGCATTCTTATTAGCTGTAATATTAATTTCATCTAATAATCTTTCTGCTTTTTTACCACTAATACCACAACTTGCTTTCACATCAATCAATAATAAGTGATTATCAGTACCACCAGCAACTAATCTAAATCCTTCTTCTTTTAAAGATTCTTCTAATGCTTTTGTATTTTTGATAATACGAGCAGCATAATCTTTAAATTCAGGTTGTAATGCTTCATAGAAACATGCAGCTTTAGCAGCAATAATATGCATTAAAGGTCCACCTTGCATACCAGGGAATACTGCTCTATCAATATCAGCAGCAAACTCTTGTTTACACATAATAACACCACCACGAGGTCCTCTTAATGTTTTATGAGTTGTTGTTGTAACGATATCAGCATGTGGGAATGGTGATGGATGTAATCCAGCAGCAACTAACCCTGCAATATGAGCCATATCAACCATAAATAAAGCTCCATTATCATGAGCAACTTTAGCCATAAATTCAAAATCAATAATTCTTGAATAAGCACTTGCTCCAGCAACAACTAATTTAGGTTTGATTTCTTCAACTTTCTTTTTATATTCATCATAATCAATTGTTTCAGTTTCTTTAGAAACACCATAACTATAGAATTCATAGTTAATCCCAGAATAGTTTAATGGATGTCCATGAGTTAAATGTCCTCCATCTGCTAAAGACATACCTAAAACTTTATCTCCATGATTTAATAAAGCTAAATAAACTGCAGTATTTGCTTGTGCACCTGAATGTGGTTGAACATTAGCATGTTCACATCCAAATAATTCTTTTAAACGATTTCTTGCTAAATCTTCTACTTCATCTACAAAATGACATCCCCCATAATATCTTTTTGCAGGATAACCTTCAGCATATTTGTTTGTTAATACTGAACCAGCTAATTCTAAAATTTGTTCAGAAACAAAGTTTTCTGAAGCAATTAATTCAATGTTATTTCTTTGTCTATTTAATTCTCTTTCAACACTTTCAAAAACTTCTAAATCTCTCATTTTTTATTCCTCCTCAAGAGCCATCATTTTTTGAATTCTAGCATCATGTCTTCCACCTTCATACTCAGTACTTAACCAAGCATTTAAGATTTCTAATGCTAAACCTTCCCCAATAACTCTTTGCCCCATAGCTAACATATTTGTATCATTATGTGCTCTTGTTGCTTTAGCACTAAAAACATCATGAACTAATGCACAACGAACACCTTTCACTTTATTAGCAGTAATAGAAACACCGATTCCTGTTCCACATACTACAACACCTTTTTCACATTCCCCACTTGCGACAGCTTTAGCAGCTTTAGATGCATAATCAGGATAATCACAACTATCTTCACTGTATGTTCCAAAGTCTACGACTTCATACCCTTGTGTTTTCATTTCTTCAATTAATACATTTTTTAAACGATATCCCCCATGATCACATGCAACTGCTATTTTCATTTGATTACCTCCTCAATATCTCTACTTGTAATTTTACCAACACGTAATATTTTTATATCTTGACCACTGACATCAATAACAGTACTTGCTATATTATCAGTTGTCTTTCCATCAACAACAATATCAATTCTTCCATCTAACTGATCTAAAACTTCTTTCGTTGTTGTCGTATTAGGATGATTAGATAAATTTGCACTGGTTACTAGCATAGGTCCAGCTTTCTCTAACAAAGATAATACATAATCACTTTTAGGAATTCTTATACCAATTGTTTCTTTTCCATTTGTCATGCTAGCATCTACACTTTCTTTTTTCTTAAAAACTAAAGTTAACATACCAGGCATAAATCTTAACATTAACTTTTTGGCATTTTCATTTACATAAGCATATTTTTCAATATCTTCAATGCAAGAAACCATCAAAGTAATAGCTTTAGAATAATCTCTATTCTTTGCTTCCATTAATTTATCTAAGGCCTTTTGCGAGCCAAACTTCACCCCTAAACCATAAACTGTTTCAGTAGGAAAAGCAACAACTTGTTCATTTTGAATAGCTAAAACAACATCTTCAATATTCTCTTGTGTTACAATTTTCGTCATACCTATCACCCTTTATGGCACATTCTAACACATTTTATAAAAAATGTTTAATAAATATGAAAAAAAGTATATATTTATCTATCTTAAATGTTAATATTGAGGACATATCAATAAAATATCATTTATATAACATAAAAATACAAGAAAGGATAATATTATGAAAAAGAAAACCGTTGCTTCATTAGCTTTACTTAGTGGTATGGCTGTTGGATTTGCTAGTATTTATGCTATTGACTTAGCATGTAAAAAAGATTCTAAACAAAAATCAAAACCAAAACCATATATGAATGATTATCTTCCTTGGTTACAAGAACAACACTTTGATGAATTTGAAATCACTTCAAATGATGGCTTAAAGTTAAAAGCTAAATTTTTAAAAGCAAAAGAAGATACAAATAAAGTATTGATTGCTATTCATGGATATCGTTCTTATAACTTTAGAGAATATGCTTATTATATTAAGTTTTATCATGATTTAGGTTTCAATATTTTATTACCTGATAATAGAGCACATGGTGAAAGTGAAGGAAAATATATTGGTTTTGGTTGGTTAGATCGTTTAGATTGTATTGATTGGATTTATAAAATGAAAGACTATTTCAATAAAGATTTACAAATTGTTTTACATGGTATATCTATGGGAAGTGCTACTGTATTAATGGCAAGTGGTGAAGATTTACCAAACGATGTAAAATGTATTATTTCTGATTGTGGATTTACAAGTGTATTAGATGAAATGAAACATGAATTAAAACGTCATTCTCGTATACCACCAGCCCTTATACTTCCTACTGCTACATTATTAAGCAAAAAACGTGTAGGTTATAGTTTTAAAGAAGCATCAACTATTGATCAAGTTAAAAAATCAAGTACACCTACTTTATTTATACATGGTGATCAAGATAATTTTGTTCCTACATATATGGTTTATGATTTATACAATGCGTGTTCAGCAGAAAAAGATTTATTAATTGTTGAAGGTGCTAAACATGCAGAAAGCTTTATTGTTAATCAAGAACTATGTCAAAAAACAATTATTGAATTTATGAATAACTATGTTAATGATGAAACGACCTTATAAGGTCGTTTTCTTTTTATATATTATCTTTCATTGAACAATATTCCAAATAACGTAAAAACAACATATTAACAATCAAGAAAAAATGTCCCATACAACAATAACTACGCCCTTGAAAACCAATATCAAAATGAGTAGATGCAAAGCTAATATATTCATCAACATAACTAGACAATAAATTCTTATTTCCTTTAGCTATTCCAATGATTGGAATCTTCATTGTTTTTAAAACTTTAGCCAAAGTTACAATTGTTTCATTATCACCCGATAAAGAAATCAAAATAAACGCATCATCCTTAGATACATTTCTTAAAACCGTATCTAATTCTGTTTCTCCTTCAATGACATAAAAAATCTTTTTCATATATGCAAATTCTCTTTTTAATTCTTGAGCTGTATTTCGTTGTACTTCTCCACTTGCGACAACAAATATACATCGAGATTCATCTATAAGTTTTAAGATATTATCTAAATCTGTATTTTGCATATAAACAAGTGTTTGTTTTAATTCATCACTGACATCATTCATAACATGATGATTAAAATGTAATTTCTTTTTTAAATCCCATTTTAAGCAAACTTTTAATTCACTATATCCATCTAAACCTATCTTTTTTGTAAATCTAATGATACTCGTATGCGATACATTGCAAGCATACGATAATTCTTGAATAGACATTTTTTGACATTCTTCTTTATGATGCAATATATATTGCCAAATATATAAATCGTTCTCATTTAATTCATCATAATGTTCATTAACAATTTCATCTAAAGATATCATTTTTGTAACCTCTCATATTGATTAATATATTTAGCTAAAATAAAATCAATTAATATAAAATAATTAACTAATCCTTCATGTCTAGGTCCTAATGGATTTAATATATTAGTTGCTTCTACATATAATGATTCATCAGCCATTTGAAATAAAGTATTATTCTTTTTTGCGGTTATTGCTATTATAGGTATATTCTTTACTTTTAGTTTCTTAATAAAATCAAGCATTGTTTTATTTTCTCCAGAATAAGAAACAACAACAATAACATCTTGAGGTGTAATAACATCTTCAAATATATATGTTTCATTCATTGATTTAATTGTAAAAATAAGTTTTCCAACCTCTAAAAAACTCCTTTTTAATTCAGCAACAACATGATTTTGAATACTTCCTGTTCCATATGCATAAATCTTATTAGCATTCATTAATAAAGATATAACACCACTTAAATCTTTATCTTTCATTGTTTCCATAAAAAAACGATAACTATTATAAATACTTTCTAAACCTGTTTCTTTATATTGACATCTTGCATTATCAAGACGTAAATATACTTTTAATTCAGTATAACCCTTTAATCCTAATCGTTTTGAAAAACGTAATATTGTTGTACGTGAGACATGACATTTTTGTGCTAATTCATCTATAGATAATTTTTCACATTCTTGTCTATGTGAAGAGATATAATTCCATATATAATGATCATTGTCATTTAATTGATGATAATTCTTGTTAATCAGTTCTTCTAATCTCACTATACTCACCTCATTTTTCATATTATACCATTTATAAATAAGAAATAAAATCATCTTTGCTTTTAAAGAAAAACGAATAACTTTTGGTTATTCGCTTATTTATATTCTATAATTGTTGAATTGATAATTTGAACATTTTCACCAATAGCTTTTTTAGTATATTGATAATTTTTAGGTTCTATAATAACTAACATCGTTATATCATTGATATCTTTACTATTTAATTCATCCTTATCATAAGTAATCAACAAATCTCCTTTATGCAATGTATCTCCAACTTGAACATGCACATCAAAACCATTTCCATTTAAATTAACTGTATCTAATCCTACATGAATTAAGATTTCTACTCCATCTTCCATTTCAATACCAATAGCATGTTTGGTATTATCCATAACCATTTTGACTTGTCCATCAACAGGTGAATAGATTTCTCCAAGTGAAGGAATAATCGCAATACCATCACCCATCATCTTTGTTGCAAAGACTTCATCTGGTACATCTTCAATAGCTACAACTTTTCCATTAGCAAAAGCACTTATTGCTTTTGTTTTTTTTCTTGAAAAGAATCCCATATTATTTTAACTCTGGCCAGAAATCTTTATTAGCTTCAATTAAATCATCTAAAATTTGTTTTGCTACTTTAGCACTAGGTACTGTTTTACTTAATGTAATAGCTTGCCATAATTTTTGATAACTTCCTTCAATCCATGCTTCTACTGTTAATTTTTCTACTGAAACTTGTTGTTCCATTAAACCTTTTTGGAATTGTGGGATAGCTCCTTGAACAATTCTTTCATATCCATTAGAACCTACAATACAAGGAATTTCTACCATTGCTGTTCTATCAAAGTTTTCAATAGCTCCTTCATTTGGAACAATTAATAACATCTTTTCTTTTGTATTTTTAGCAATTGCACATGCTAAATCAACAATATATTCTGCATGAGCATCTGGTTCAAATCCACCATCAACAGCAGTTCCTTTTTCAATAATTTTTTTACAGTTTCCAAAGACAATTTTTTCTCTATGATTCATAACTTCGTTTGCACGAGTGAATTCTGGATTTGAATGTTCTACAACATAATCAGGGAATAAATAGTATTTCAAATATGTGTTAGGAATTGTATCGGGATCTAATGCATAAACATCTTTTGCTTTTGCAAATGTTTCAATCCAGCTTTGTTCAACATGTTGGTTAGTTCCAGATAAAGCATCAGCAAATCCATTTGCCGCCATATGTTTTTTAATTTCTGGCATTAAATCATTTCCATCTTTATCTTCAATTTTATGCCACCAACCAAAGTGATTTAAACCATAATATCCTACAGACATTTCTTTACGAGAATTTAATCCTACCATATTTGCCATTTTTTCTTCTAAGTCAATTGGCATATCACAAATATTTAAGATCTTAGAATTTGGTCTTAAACGTCTTGTTGCTTCAGCAACAATTGCAGCTGGATTTGAATAGTTTAACATCCAAGCATTTGGTGAGTATTTTTCCATATAATCCAAAATTTCAATAACGCCACCAATACTTCTCATACCATATGCAATACCTCCTGGCCCACAAGTTTCTTGACCAACAACGCCATATTTTAATGGAATCTTTTCATCTTTTTCACGCATTGCATATAAACCTACTCTAATGTGACACATAACAAAATCTACATCTGTAAATGCTGTTTTAGGATCAGTTGTATAATTGAATTCTATTTCTGGAGCATTTTCTCTTAAATAGATTTCACATGCTTTAGCAATTGTTTCTTGACGTTCTGCAAAATTATCATAGAAAGTAATTTTTCTAATTGGGAAACGATCTTGATGATCTAATAATAATAATGCGATACCTGGTGTAAATGTACTACCACCACCAGCAACTGTAATTGAATATTTCTTTTCCATAATTTTTTCCTCCGTGTGTTTACATTAATTTTATATTTGCAAATAAGCTGATACAGCTTATCAACATGACAAACAAGCTACCTCCACCATCATAAATTGCTTGTTTGATTGTTGACTTTAATAAAGCTTCTTTAATAGAGATATTGTAATAACGAATAGCTTTATAGAAAACATAAAGTAATATCAAGACATAATAAATATTCATTGTTAGTATTTCACCTATTAACAATAAGATCATATTCAAACAAGCAAATTTGATATTGCCTTGACTTAAATTTTCTTGAATAAGTTTTGTTATATAAGCTACATATGGATTGATCATAGCAATTAAAAATATAACGATAACTTGAGGATCTTTTGTTAAGGCATCTTGAAAACTTATACCCATCATTGTTGATTTTAAAGATATATATAAATAACATATTAAAGGAGTAATCATAAGTAATACTTTTGCGATTGTAAAATAACGGTTAAGTTTTCTAAGTTCTTGATCTTTATGTTTATGTAAAGCCATTTATTATCATCCTTTCTTTTTATAATAAAGCTTCAAAATCTTCTCTAACGCTTGCTACTTTTAAACCAACAATAACTTGAATGTTTGTTTTTGTAGCTTTAATACCATGAGTTCCAATAGATTTAAAATAAGAATCAGTTTGAACTAATGTTTCATCTTTAACATTAACACGTAAACGTGTTGCACAATTTGTAACATCTACGATATTATCTTTTCCACCTAATGCTTCTAAGATTTTTTCAGCTAAGCTACCTTGTGTTGAAGTGGCTTGCTTTTCTTTGAAATCAGCTTTTGTATGAAATTTAATATCTTCTTCATCATCTTCACGACCTGGTGTCTTAAAATCAAACTTCAAGATTAAGAATCTAAAGACAACAAAGTAAATTCCAGTAAAGATTAATCCAATAATTAATAATTTTAAATATGTTGGCCAATGTGCTGCCATTAATGGAATAAAATTTAAAGCTGACATTTCAATTAACCCACCAGATAAAACACCTACAACTCCAAAGATATAAGCAACTGTAGCAAGTGTTGCTGCTAAAATAGCATGAACAACAAATAATACTGGTGCAATAAATAAGAATGTAAATTCAATTGGTTCTGTAATTCCACAAAATATAGCAGTTAATGTAATGGGAATCAATAAACCTGCAATTGCTTTTTTCTTTGTATCCTTAGCAGTAGAATAGAAAGCTAAAGCAATACCAGTACATCCAAATATCTTAGATAACCCTGTTAAAGTTGGCCAAGCATATGGAGCCATTTCTTTTAAAGAAGCACCTCCTGCTGCTAACTCTGGTAGTTGTGTAGCGAATGCGGAATAAACACCACCATTAATAACTGCTGAATCATAGAAAAATGGGAAATACAATAAGTGATGTAATCCAAATGGAATTAAAATTCTTTCTAAGAAAATGAAGATCCATACTCCTGCAGCTCCAGCACCTGCCACAAATGTTTGAAATGATCTCATTCCCGCTTGAACCATAGGCCATAACCAAGCTGCTAGAAAAGCAACAGGTATTAAAACAAAGAATCCCACAATAACAACAAATGATGATCCACTAAAAGTTCCCATCCATTCAGGTAACTCAGTATCAAAATAACGATTGTGTAAGAAAATAACAATTCCTGAAATTAATAAAGCACCAATCATCCCCATATCCAAAGTTTTTATACTTGCAATCATTGCTAAACCACTTGTACCACCAACTTCAGCTGAGAAGTCAACACCAAAGTAACCTCCCCATTGACTCAATATTGTACTCAAGAAATATTGGAATGTTAAATATAAAACCAATGCTTCCATACAACATCTTGCTTGTTGTTTCTTAGCTAATCCAATTGGTAATCCCACAACAAACAAAAGTGCAATTTGGTTAAACACTGTCCAACCACCTTGTAAAATGACATTCCAACATTGATACCAAAGTCCATCAGGGTTAGCTAGACTACCCATAATCGCTTCAGTCGTGAACAATGTTCCAACACCAATTGTTATCCCAGCAAACGCAAACAGCAGAACTGGTGTAAACATCGCCCCTCCAAACCTTTGTATTTTTTGCATCATATCAACTCTCTCCTTTCTCTTGATATCTCTTGCACGTTCATAGTAACCCCTTTCAAAATGCTTTTCAATAGATCTAGGCGACTTAGGGAAGAGGTACATCTTTGATGATTTATCACATTAGGCGTGAATTTTCACAACACAAAAAAACACTGATTTTATCAGCGTAAATTGAAGCGAATATAAAAACGACCTCTTTAGAAGTCGTCATATCAAATGAAAATATTTTTCTATTCTATATAAAATCTCAACAACAATAACAAATATAAAAATCCCCAAATAAATCTTTCTTCTCAATCTCTTTTTTCTTTCTAGTTCATTACCATCTAATAAACCATCTTGTACTTTTTTCATTTTTGTTGCTTTAAAAATAATAACGACACTAACCCATCCAATAATCAATGCTACTCCAAGTGAAATATAATATACTATAGCTAAAATTGGCATAATATCACTTTGATTAACTAGTTTGAGTATAATATTAGCAACAAAAAATGCAATAAGCTGAATATTTAAATTATAATTAATTATTTGACTATATTTTTTTTGATTGTACCAATATATAAATCTTATCTCAGTAATAATACTCCAAAGTAATACGAATACCTGAGCAATAATTGCAACATTTGCCATATTAATATCTTCCCCTCCTAGTATTTATTTAGAATGGTTTTTGACTTACCCACCAACCTCCAGTTTTCGCATACGCTGTATACACATCATATCTTTTTCCCAAAATATTCAAATCAATATCAACACCGACTTGACAGTATCTACTTCCCGTTTGAGTTGTAATACCTACTTGATAAGCATATTTAGTAACTTGTAGTTTATAAGTCCATCCGCCCTTTAGATTTGCACTAAGTGCCTGAAGTGTTGATGATGACATTTTGGTTGCAGTAGATACAGTAGCCATCATCGCAGAATAAGGGATTACTGGGCAAAATGCTAAACATCCCGTAAACTCAGATATAACATCTAATATATCCCCTAAATCTCCTGCAATTTCTGATATATCTTTTTTTAATGTAAATGATTGTCCTACTGGAGCATTTGCCGGAATACCAGATGCTGAATAACTACTTCTAGTTAAAATTGGATTAGCCTCAAGATTTTCATAATACTCTAGTATATTTCTTTTATCTAATTCTATTATATATTTTTTTTCTTTTTCTGTTAAATTATCATCAATAACTTCTGTTGTAATTGTAATTTGTCCCATATCCTCTACACTTAGAATACCATTTTCCACATCATATGTTAATTCTTTTCCGCTATTATTTAAAGTAACTATATTATTTGTTACTTTCACATCTGGTATTTCTTCTGCTTTAACATTACCTATTGAATTACATGCAAAACCTAAACATAACACACATAATAAAATTTTCTTCATTGTTTTTCCTCCTCGTATAATATCATCAAGAAATATATTTCCTATTATCAATATATAATAAATAACTTCAAAATCTATAATTCTGTCACAAAACTTTGTTTTCTGTCATGAAATCATATGATAAGTATTATATTGTTTGCTATAATTAAATTATGGAGGACTAGAGTATGAAAGTGGTTATTATAGAAGATGATATCAATTTTTCTATCAAGTTAAAAAAAATGATTACTCAATTCTTGAACAATCATTTAAAACAGTATTCTATTGAAATAATTAATAATGATTTTAGTCATATCTATAATCTTGAACTTTATGATTTGATATTTGTTGATATAGAATTACAAGAAACAAATGGAATTGATATTATTAAAACATTAAGAGAAAAAAGTATGATTCCTATTGTTGTATTTATTTCTTCTCATGAAGAATTTGTTTTTCATTCATTTCAATTACAAGCTTTATCTTTTATAAGAAAAAATCATTTAGAAAAAGATATGAATGTTTTATATTCATTATTATCAAATAAACTTAATCATTATACAAAATTTGTTACTATTCACTATAAAGGTCAACAAAGAATAGTAAATCAAAAAGATATTTTATATTTAGAATCTCATGCTCATGATACAATTATTGTAACTCATAACAATGACTATACAATAAGATGTACATTTGAAGAAATTATTAATCAATTAGGTTTACAATACTTTGTACAAATTCAAAAATCTATTTATATTTCTTTATTACATATAAAAGAAATTCATAATAATCATATTATACTAGATGATTTAAGTTCTTTCACTTTAAGTAAGATATATAAAAAACAATTTCATGAAAACTATAAGAGATTTTTATTATGGATTTAATATATTTTTGTTTTCATGCATTATGCGTATTTTCTCTTATATATATTTACTTAGAAAAGAAACTGAATCAACAAGAAATATTATGTCTTTTTGGACAAGTATTGTGTTATATAACTTTATTAAATACTGTTAAGAATTATCCATATATCACTTTTACAGTTCATGTTTTTGTTTATCTTATAATGATTCTTACAGTAAATAGAAAATTATTATTAAAGGATATTATGTTTACTTTTTCTTGTATATTAATACAACAAATTTCTTTATTAATACTTATTAGTATTCATATTCCTTTAAGTTATTATATTTCTTGTTTTGTTTTATTATTCATAGGATTTTTGTTTATTCGGTTATTAAGGAGTTATGAATTAGATATTGATATAAAGCAATGGTGGCATTTTATTGTTATTGGATATATACAATCTTTATCTTTATATTGTTTAGTTCTTTCATATTTACATGATTTAAAAATAGAATTTTTATTTTTAATTTTTGCTTTTGTTATTATATCTGTTTTATATATCTATCTATTTATAACAATTATAAAAGAAAATCAAATCAAGATAGATTATGAAAAAAATAATCTTAGAAGAATTCATAAAAATGAGTTAAATAATATTTATTATGATATCCACAATAAAGAACATCAATTGTATTATATTGCTTATTCAATACAAAATAACATTGAAAACAATAACTCAGAAGCAGCTTTAAAAACAATACAACACTATATTCAATCGTTAGATAAAACTCAATATATTATTTATTCTGATTATTCATATTTTAATATCAAATTTACTCAACTTATTAATACTTATAAAAATAAAAATGTAGATATAATTGTTTACATCAATTCTATTCAAAACAATCTCTTCAACAACAAAGAGTTTATCAACAATCTCTATCTACTCATAGAAAATTTTATAGTTACTTTTTATAATCAACAACCTATATATATACAAATCACTCAAGAAAACAAATTCACTTGTTTATCACTATATACAAACACAAGTATTATTAATAATGATTTTATTCAAAAACAAAAAATGCTTTCTTTATATTCTTATTCCTTTGAAAATAAAAACTTTACAATACTAAAAATTATCTTCTAATTAAAACAACCAATCAAAAAACAAAGACTTTGTTTCAATATCTTTAGTCGATTCACAATAACTCACCTTTAAATCACCTTTTAAAGATTTTCCTTTTCCTTTACCTAATACAATTTTATATACACCTTGTTTAAAAGTCGCATGATAATCACTTTGATGATCAGCTAAAACTTGATCTTTATTATTAACACCTTTTACCCATTCTTTATAATCATCCAATAATTGATATTTAATATCATACATTTGTTTTATATCTGTTTCTTTATTTGAATTTGCTATAATTTCAAATTTAGGTTCTTCACTTCTTGCTTGTACACTTACACATAATAAAAGCATTAAAATAAACACTGTTACTTTTTTCATCTCAATCACCTCTGTATTGAGTTTGACCAGATTTATAAAGAATATACAAAAAAACAGTCAATGACTGTTTTTAAGTTATTTGTTTTTAGATTCATGAATAGCAAAGCCATTCTTTGTTTCTTGTTTTATCATATACATAACTTGATCTGCTGCACATATAAGTTCATTATAAAAAGATTCTGATAATAATTTTAAATAATCATTTTACTTGAGATATGTTATTTGAACTGGAGAATCATATAAATTTAATTGCCATCCTTTATCTAAAATGGCACTATGATTAGATTCCATAGAATCTTCTATTAAATTTAATGTACTTTGTAAATTAGAAAAAGTTGATATTGAAATAATGAAAAAATGCCAACAGCAGCAAGCACAAAAACCATACAACTCATAAATAATATAATCTTTTTATATTTCTTGTTTATTTTTTCCATTTACTAATCATAGATACTTATAATATCATTCTCGTTTCTTATTATCTATTGTAACGTTCTTATATTCAAAAAAAGCGAGGTATTTAACCCTCGCAATTAAAAAACTTTTTCTTTTTTCTTTCATACATAAGAGCATCAGCTTGATCAATAACATGTTTAAAATCTACATTTTCATCTTCTATATCAAATACACTTATACCAAATGATATTGATACTTCAAAAGGATAATCATGTATTTCATTAAGCTGTTTAGTTAGATTTTGAATTTTACTTTCTATTTCAGTAATAAAAGATGTTCCTTCTGATTTAAAGATAACAACAAATTCATCTCCACCAATTCTACCAATAATATCTTTCTTATTAAATAATTTCTTTAATATATCTCTAACAAATAGAATAGCTTTATCTCCATATTCATGACCATATGTATCATTAATCATTTTTAATCTATCTAAATCAGCTAATAACAAATAAATATTTTCTCTTTCATGAGAATTTTTAACATAATCTCTCATTTGATCATATAATCCTCTTCGATTATAAAGACCTGTTAATTCATCAGTCATAGATGATTGATTTAATGCTCTGACTATAGACATCATATTTAATGATGTTCCAAATTGTGTTGAAATATATTCAATTGTTGATAATTCTTGTATAGGCATATCAGTTATAAGAATTCCATATTGATAATCATTTGAATATATACTTGATAAAACTCTATGTCTTAATGATTGCTGTGATAATATGTCTTTGACATTTATCATATCATTATGTGTTTCTTTGATTTGACCATCTTCAATAGATATTTTTAAAATCATCTTTTCTGGGATATCATAATCAAATAGTTTATAGTATTTTAATGGTTCTGGATAAATATAGAGTTGAGCATTTGTTACTTTTAATAGTTTTAAGTTATTAGCAAATAATGTATATATATTATTATAATTATCTACTATCATTGTATTTTTATTAATAGCATTAATATATTGATTATTTATATTTTGTTCTTTTTCTCTTTGTATAATAATATCTTGATAACAGTTTGCTATTTTATCAAAAATGTATCGACTTAATTGTTTTATATATTCTTCCTCTATATCTTTAAAGAAACGTATATCTAAGATATATGAACAACATTGCAATATTTTTTCTAAATCTAAATAATGTATATATTGATAACTAAATATTTTTCCTATTTGATAACTTAAATCTTGTTTATATGTTTGACTTATAACATCTTCTTTTTTCATAATTAATAATTGATGAAAAAATGTTTTAACCATATCTTTTACTGGCAAACTATAAATGAGAACATCATCAAAGATAAAGCTTGAAATTCCTTCAGCAATATAATCTAAACCTAAATTATCCTTTATACAATCTTCAATAAATAAAGATAAATCTTCTATTTTATTAACATCTTTATGAACTGATATACGTGGTATAAAATGTGTATCTAATTTTTTATATATTGGTTGTTTGTTTATCAATACATTTAGTCCATTTATAACACCTAGATATCCAAGTAAAGAAGAATCAGCATGACAAGATGAAAGTTGAGGAACAACTTGTTTTGCTTCATGAATATCATCAAAACCAGCAACCATTATATCTTTCCCTATTGTTTTTCCTATTTTCTTTAAATGTTTATATAAATCTAAAGCAAGATCATCAGATACACACATTATCGCATCTATATCTTTTTGTCTATGTAACCACTTTTCTATTTTTTTATTATTATTTGATACATAACTTCCTAAATAAAGAACATTGTCTTCTATAAAAGTCTGGTTATGTTTTTTTAATGCTGTTTTATATGCTTCAACACGTTCAACTGATCCTTGATTTTCTTTATGAGCTGCAATCATTCCAATATGTTTACAATGACACTTTTCAATCATATAATCAATAGCTTCAATTATACCCTTTTGATTATTATATGAAACATAACTCAAATCATCTATTTCTATGTTTAAAGTAATAATAGGAATATCGAATAAATTTATAAACGGTTTTCTGAACCCTGCATTACGACAAATAGTTGCTAGTGGTATGATTAGAAAATCTATATTTAATTCACTAACAAATTGATAAATACTTGTCTTTTGATAATCTGTATAATTATTAAAATCATTTCCTTCTCTATCAAATACTCCCCCATAGAAAATAATTAACTCTATATCTCGTTCTTTACAAGCTTCAATAGCACCTCTACATATTTCTTTAATATATTCATTCCCATAAGAAATAAATAGTCCCGCCCGGATAGGTTTATTCATAAATTCACCTCCATTTTTTACATTATAACATGTAAACGCTATCTTGATAACCAAGAAAATAATAACTATAAAAAAGAGGATATTAATAACAATCCTCTGTGTCGAAATATGTCAAATCATCAAAAGTTTGTCTTCTAATAACAACTTTTGATTTTCCTTGATATGTAAATACAACTGCTGGTTTTGGTAATTGATTATAGTTTGAACTCATTGAATAGTGATAAGCTCCTGTTGAAAATTGAGCAAAGATATCACCAGATTCTGGTTTTGCAACCATAAGTTCTTTAACAACTATATCACCTGATTCACATATTTTACCTGATACTGTTACTTTTGTATCTTTTGGTTGTTCTGCTTTATTAACAATAATACCATCATAATCAGCATCATATAAACAAGTTCTAATGTTATCAGTCATTCCTCCATCAATACTCATATATGTACGTACTTCTGGAATTTCTTTAATTGCACCTACTGTATATAGAGTAATACCTGCATTTCCGACAACATAACGCCCTGGTTCTACTAAAACCATTGGCATTTCCCAACCACGTTTATCATAACCCTCTTTAATTGTTTTCATAATTTCAGTTGTAATCACTTCAAAATCTAATGGTTCATCTTTCTTTGTGTAGGCGATACCATATCCACCACCAGCATTAATTTTAGTCACCATGATTCCTAATTTATCATAAATTTCATAAGCAAAACCTACAAAACGTTTCATAGCACTAATATAAGCATATAAATCAAAAACTTGTGAACCAATATGACAATGAATTCCTTCAAATTGAATACTTTTTGATTGAGCAATTTTTGAAATAGCATCTAAATAAATACCATTTCTAGCACTAAAACCAAATTTTGTATCTTTATGCCCAGTTTGAATAAAACCATGACCACCAGCTTTGATTTCTGGTACAACTCTCACTGTTGCATAAACTGTTTTATTTAAACGAGTAGCAATTTCTTCTACTATTTCTATTTCATAGAAATTATCAATAACAAAGTGATCGACATCATGTGACAAAGCATATTCTATTTCTGAAGGTAATTTATTATTTCCGTGGAAATAAATCTTATGTGGATCAAATCCTGCTTTTAAAGCAATAGAAATTTCTCCAGCACTAACACAATCAATACCTACACCATATTCTTTAGCAAGTTTATATATAGCTAAACAGCTAAATGATTTAGATGCAAATAATGGTAAAACATTATCATATTTATCTAAAAACTTTGTTTTTAATTCATTAAATTGATGACGAATATGTCCTTCACTCATAACATATAATGGTGTTCCATATTCTTTAACAAGATCTAAAGCATTAACATCATCAATATATAAAGAATTATTCTTAATTTGAGCAAACTGTGTTTGTAAAACCATTTTAAAAACCCCTATTCATATAAATTTTTTAAAGTATATAATCCATGATCTTTATCTTTTAAAGCTAAACAAGCTGAAATCGCACCTTGAACAAAAACTTCCTTAGATAAAGCAGTATGTTTAACTTCAATAATTTCATCACTTCCAGCAAACAAAACAGTATGTTCACCAAAAATAGTTCCTGCTCTCACAGATTGAATACCAATTTCTTCTTTTTCTCTTTTATGACGAACACTACTTCTATCATAAACAGCATGAACTTCATCAATGTCTTCTTCAATCACATCATATAATAATTTTGCTGTTCCTGAAGGAGCATCTATTTTTTTATTATGATGTTTTTCAATAATTTCAATATCATATCCTTGATTATAAAATTCTTTTGCAACTTCTTTAACAATCTTTGTTAACATTGAAATTCCAAAAGAGGTATTATAAGATTGAAAAATTGGAACTTGTGAAGAAGCTTCTTCTATTTTTAATAATTGTTGTTGATCAAAACCTGTTGTTGCAATTATTAAAACACAATGATTTTTAACACCATATTTTAATATTTCATTAATATTATTAGGATGAGAAAAATCAATAATAGCATCTACTTTTTCATGACATTCTTCTAAAGAAGAAAACATTTTTTCTTTAATTTCTTCATCAAAAATTGGAGAAACAACTCCTACTAAATTTAATTGATCATGATTTCTTACAGCTTGAGCAACTTTTTTACCCATCAAACCAAATCCATATACTAAAACATTCATATTAATATCCCTTTTCTTCAAATGCTTTCATTGCATTAAATAATAATTCTTTATTTGCATCAGTTGTAGGAATCAATGGTCTTCTCACCATTTCTCCACAAACCCCTATTTCTTTAAGTGCAGCTTTTGGCATAATTGGATTCACATCAACAAATAAATATTTACTTACATCATTAAAATCATAAGCCATTTGTCTTGCTTTAGCCATATCACCATTTAAAACAGCTTGAGCAAACATTTCTGTTTCTCTTGGATAAACATTAGATAATACCGAAATAACTCCCTTACCACCTGCAGCAATAAAAGGTAAGATATTATCATCACAACCACTATATAAATCAAAATCTAAATCTCTTGTTTTTGTTAAAACATCCATTGCATAAGCAATATTATCTGTTGCATCTTTCATAGCTTTAATATTCTTATGTTTAGCAAGTTCAACAACAGTATCAACAGTAATATTCATACCTGTTCTTCCTGGAACATTATATAAAATCATTGGAATATCAACACGATCAGCAATATATGTATAATGTTCAATTAAACCACGTTGGCTTGTTTTATTGTAATATGGTGTAACAACTAAAATGGCATCTGCTCCTACTTCTTTAGCAAATTCCGCTTTCTTTAAAGCTGTTGCTGTATCATTAGATCCTGCTCCAGCAATCACTTTAACACCAGTACCTTTTGCTAATTCCATAGTTATTTTTGTTAATTCAAATTCTTCTTCAATAGTAATTGTTGCTGTTTCACCAGTTGTTCCATTAACTAATAAAGCTTGAACACCACCATCAATCATTCTTTGAACTTGTCTTTTAAAACCTTCATAATCAATACTTCCATCATCATGCATTGGTAAAACTAATGCAACTGCACTTCCTTCAAAAATTGGTTCCATAATTGCCTCCTATATATGATATAATTTTTTAATTTCTTCTCTTGCAAGTTCCATAAATTCTCTTGGTATAACATAAGAAATTGATATTTCAGATGTTGTCACTTGTAACATTGGAATTTGATGTTTTCCTAATAATTCAAAGATATCAGCTGCTACCCCAACTTCATCTTTCATTCCTTCACCTTCAACCATTAACTTTGCGACATTACGACTTTGATAAATCATAATTCTTTGATGATTTTTTTTGACATTATCTAATGCTCGATTTAATTTTTCTTGATCAACTTGATAACAAGTAAAATCAATACGCATTTCATCTTCTAACATCACTTGGGAAATCATATCAATATTGACACCCATTTTAGAGATTTCTTTAAAAATAGCTGCAACAAATAAAGCATTTTTTTCTACATTTAATAACTTGACTTGAATGATGTCATCACGACATTCAACTTGATTAATTACGTTCATAAAGATACCCTTCTTTCTATGAAAAAAATTGCAATGATACCATTGCAATCAATAAATGTCATATTATCTTTGCAATAGCACCCCACTTTATTTATTAAAGTGACAGTGATATAGATATTCTCTATACCCCCAGAAAATAGTCATGTGCAAACAACTATTTCTTCGGCAATTGCTCCTCCTTCTTCTTTGTTGCACCAATTATAAAAGAATTCTTAACTCTTGCACCTCTATTATGCATTTAATACTAACACAACACTTATATGAAAGCAATATTTATTCATTATTATTATAACATCTTTTATAAATTTTCTTTATACATTTGTTTATTTATTATTTTTATGTTCTTTTTTCTTTTACTTTGAATATATCTATAATAGGTAAGTTTTAAATAATAATAGTAAATTCAATACTTTTTATTGATTATAATTTTATTATGATAAAGACATATCAAAACTTCAATAAATTATTCTTAATATGACAATTTCTTTTTTATCTTTTGTTATAGACATTTGGGTTTAAATCATATATTATATGTTCAAGTAAGGAAAGGGTATTATTATGGTCATAGAATTAGATAGTCAGTTTGACAAACGAAAAGAGACTATATTAAATATAGTCAGAACAATTATTAATAAACATTGCATTTCTCTTTCAGATGTTATTATTGAAAATTTAACAATTCATTTATGTTTATGTGTTTCTAGAGAACTAAATGGTAGTTATATTCCAACAAGCGAAAGTCAAATTAATCAATTAAAAGAACATGAGTATTATAAAATTGCTAAAGAAATTATTAATGCTTTAGAAAAAGAATATGATGTTAAAATTGATAATAATCAAATTAGCTATACAACAATGTATTTAGCAAATATGAATTTATTAGATATTGATTTTCATTGTGAATTTGATTTATGCGATGATCAAATGGAAGATGTTATTGATGAAACAATCATTTCAATTAAAGAACAATTTGATATTAATTTAAAAACAAACAAAGCATTCTATACAGGATTAACTTTACACTTCTATCCTGCATTAGAACGTTTACAAAATGATGAACAATTAACAAACAACCCATTAAAAGATGTTGTTCAAACACAACATCAAATCGAATATCAATGTGCTTTAATCTTTAATAAAATTGTAGAAAAACATTATCAAAAATCTTTCAACGAACATGAATTAGCATATATTGCTTTACATTTTGGAACAGTATTTACAAAATAAAAACACCGAGCTGGTGTTTTTTATTTTCCTTTTTTTCTAAATATCAAATATAACCCATACAATATTGTACATTCAACTAAACAAGCTAACATAATCATCATAAAAATATAACTGATGATAGATAATGTTTCATTTCCTTGATTAAAAGCTGTCACTCCTAGAAAAATAACTAAACTTATAATGCCTATCATTCTTAGATATTTAAAAAACTTATAATATCTATATGCTAAAAATGTATATTTATCCATTTTTATTTACCTATACAAAAGCGTTTAAATAATTCATCTAATAAATCTTCTTTTGCTCTTTCTCCTAAAATTTCTTTTAAGTTTTCCCAACTTTCATATAAATCAGTAACAATTAAATCTGTTGGTATTTGATTTTTCATAGCAACAATTGCTTGATTTAAGGATTGTCTTGCTTTTTCTAATAATTGAATTTGTCTTGCATTAGCTAAGATATCTGCATCATTTGTAGTAATTTGACCAAGTTCAAACATTTCTTTTATCTTATTGATCAATGGTTCAATTGTACCTTCTTTAGCACTAATAGAAATACCTTCAATATCATTCATTAATTGTTGATCATTTTTATTCACAACAACAATTCTATTTGTATCTTTAGATAACTCTAATAATTCATAATCTTCTTTTTCAAGTTTTTTACTTCCATCAATAACAACCAATACCAAATCAGCTTGATGAATCAATGATTTAGATTTATTAACACCAATATTTTCAACAATATCATCTGTTTCTCTAATACCAGCAGTATCAATCATATTTAAAATAATATTATCTAAACGAATTGTTCCTTCTACTATATCTCTTGTTGTTCCTGCAATATCTGTAACAATAGCTTTATCTTCTTGAAGTAAAGCATTTAATAAACTTGATTTACCAACATTTGGTTTACCAATAATAACTGTAGAAATACCATCTTTTAATAAATGAACATTCTTAGAAGATTCAATAATCTTATTCATTTTTAATATTAATGATTCACTTCTAGGAAGCAATGATTCTGCAGTTAATTCTTCAACATCATCATATTCAGGATAATCAATATTGACTTCTATTTGGGTAATAATTTGAATTAAATCTTCTCTTAAATCTTCAATAAAATGACTAATATTTCCTTGAATACCTTTTAAAGCTAATTCAGTTGCATAATCATTTTTAGCAGTAATCAAATCACTAATAGCTTCAGCTTGTGATAAATCAATACGTCCATTTAAGAAAGCACGTTTAGAAAACTCACCACGATCAGCCATTCTTGCTCCTTTTTTTAAACAAAGATTTAATACTTTTTGTGTAATAAAAACACCACCATGACAATTAATTTCAACCATTTCTTCACCAGTAAATGTTTTATGACCACGATAAATATTCACTAAAACTTCATCTATTTTTTTATCTTCATCTTTTATATATCCATATGTAATTGTATGACTATCTTTATCTATTATTTTACCTGTAAAAAAATCTTGTACAAATGCAATACTTCCTTTCCCACTTAATCTAATTATAGAAATAGCAGCTTCTAAACGAGAAGTCGCAATTGCAACAATAATATCATCCATATATCTCACATCCTTTATTCTTATATAGTATAACAATTCTATATGAAAATATCTATTTAATTTTAAAACAACACTTTGTCCTTATTATAATTAAGTAAATTATACATTAACATTATTTTTAATATGAGAATTCAATTTGATTTCAAATAAAGACAATGTCTTTATTATTTCATTAAATGTTGGATAATTACCATAAAACATATTTTTCATCTTTTCATAATCTTTAGAAAAGATATCTAATGCTTCTTGATTAGGAATAAGTTTACAATTTCCATTTAGAACATCATTATAATTTGCCCAATTACACGGATAAAATTTGTTTTTAAATTCTACAACCATTTTTATTATTTCAATATTTTTCAGTGCATTATCTGCAATTCCATTTTCAATCATTTGATATAAATCATAAAAATGTCTTGAATATCTCATCGGATAATTTCCATTAGTACGATATGCTTCTCTATGTAATATTGTAATTTTTTCAAAAAAAGTTCTATTAATATCAACTGTTCTTATAATAATTTGACTACTATTATTAAATAAATTAGAATAACATTCTTCTATATAAGGTTTAACAGTTTTTATATATGACGGAATTGGTTCTGCTAAAACACCTATTTCTAATCGAATAATTTGTAAAATTGACATATCTTGATAAACTCTTGGATATTGAAAACAAATTGTTTGTGGATTGTTTTCATCTATATATAATTCATAATCATCCTTTAATAGCATAAAAAAATCTTTTTTCATTAATGGAAGAAATATTTCTTTTAAATATTTTTCTGTTTTCAAGTTTATATTTTTATTAAAAATATCTTGTTGACGATTGCTACGTAAAATATAAGCTTCCTCTTTATTAAAACCTAAAACAGACCAGTCTAAAGATAAATCTATATCTTCAGAAAATCTTTCAATACAATGATATACTTTAGATAAACTTGTTCCACCTTTAAAACATATAAAATCTTTATATTTAAAGGTTGTAAACAAATAATCAAGCATAAAACAAACCCAAAAATCTTTTTCTATTATGGCTTCAGGCATATTCATCTTTTCTGCCGTATTCATAATAAGACTATTTTTTTCCTCATTTGATAATTCTAAGAATTTATTTATCAATATCAATTTCCTCCTTTATATTTCTTAAAATTTCATAAATCCATGAGGGAACAGATTTAGTATCTTTAATCAAATCTTCTTCTACATATTTTTTACAAAATATGCTCATTATTTTTATATCTTTTTTTGTTATTTTATCTTTTCCAATTGCTTTAATACTTTGAATAATAAGTGATAATGATAAAGAATATGAAGAAATATTTCTATTACTTGTATGTTTAAATTTTATAACTTTATTTCTGTATTGATACTCTCTATATGGACCATCACTTATATATTCACAAATAGCAGGTACTTGTGTCGATAATCCAACTTGATTTAAAGCATTCTCACCAAAGGGTGAAATATTCCAAATATATTTTTCAGCTATTTTTTTTGCAAGTGCATCAGCTGATGGATAACTATATTCTTGAATAAATTCACTATAATAAGGTATAGTGTAATATCCATCAATAAGTCTATAAATTTCTCCACTTTTCAATAATCTAAATATAGCTGTTTTAATGGCACTCTTAGATCCTAAGTCATAAAAATCATTAATTGTAAAAATTGTATTTTTTTCTTCTTGATTCATTTTCTTTAATATCATATTTGAAATATTATTTTTTTCCATATCATCACCTCTTTGTAACCAAAATTATACTATTTTGGTTACAAAGATACAATATAAAAGAAGTTAAATTGTAGTTATCTATTTTCTCCCTCATTATATATATATCCAAATATTTTTGATTTTTCTTTTTTTTTATATAAAAAACATAAAAAAAAGAATAGCCCTAAGACTATTCTCCTACATATGAAATTGTAATATATCTGTTTTTACCTTCACCTTTACTCTCAGTTTTTAAGTGAGAATCCATATCTGCAATCACTTGATGAATAACTTTTCTTTCATCAGCTGGTAAAGGATCTAATTTAACTTCTACTTTACTTCTTAAAACTTGTTTACCAATTCTTTTAGCCATTGATGTCATTTTCTTATAACGATTTTCTTTATAACCATTAATATCAATACTTAATTCAATTCTCTTTTTAAATTCTGTATTGACTGCATTTTTAGCAATAAAGTTTAAAGCTCTTAAAATAACACCATTTTTACCAATTAAAATAGAATTGTTGTTTGTATTGACATTACAATAAATACGTCCATCTTGCATATATGAAACTGTTTCAACTTCAAATTCCATATTAGAAAGAGTTTTTCTTACAAAACTTTCTAAATATTCTCTAATCATATCCTGTGTATAACATTCAATAACTACTTTCTTAGAGAATAAACCTTTCTTTTCTTCAATAATTTCATAAGTTAATCCATCAGGAGTAACTCCTAAATCTTGACAAGCAAGTTGAACAACTTCATCTACAGTTTTTCCCTCATATGTTCTCATATTTGTGCCCGTCCTTATTTTTCTCTTTTCTTTTCAATATGATAAATTTGAATATATACAGTTCTTACAATAGTAATTATACTTGTAGTAATCCAATATAAAGACATTGCTGTTGGCATTGAAACTGCAAACCATACAATCATAAGTGTCATAACAAAATTCATTGTTTTCATTGATTTTTGTTGTTTAGAAACTTTATAACGTGGATTTCTTTTTAACATTATATTATTAATTTCAATTGCTAAGTATTGAGAGATACCTACAATAGCAACAATAATAATATAAACCCATTGACCTTCTGCAAATTGAGATGCTGGAGTTGATCCTAAATTCAATCCTAAGAATGTTGTTTCATATAAAATTTCAATTCTTTGTACTGCTTGCCACATTGCTAACATAATAGGTAATGTTAAGAATGTTGAGAAAGAAGATAACATTGAAACATCATGTTTCTTATATAATGCTTGAATTTCAGCAGATTGTCTCATTTGAGACGCTTGATCTTTTCTTCCCGCATATTTTCTTTGTATCTTTTCCATTTCTGGTTGAATCAATTGCATCTTTTGTTGTGATTCAGTTGATTTGATCATTAATGGTAAGATAATAATATTAATAAAAACTGTAATTCCAATAACTCCCCAAGCAACATTTCCTAAAGCATCTCCAATAAATAAGATACCTTTAGCCATTGGGATAGTTAAAATGAAATCAAAAAATCCTGCATCTAATGACCATGGTGTTGAAGAATTAATTGCTCTTTCAGCCAATAACTTACCATTTTCATCTAAGTTACGTGCACACCCTGTTAAAACAAACATAAACGCAACTAATGCAAATACTTTTAAAAATTTCTTTGTACGCTGATCTAAATACATGTTTTAATCCATCCTTTTAATTATTTTGTTATAGATATATACTAAATCTTTTTTATTTTCTTCATATGAACAAGATAAATATTTATTTCTCACTATAACAATAATATCCAATTTTTGTTCTTTATCAAAAACTTGTTGAGCCATCATTCTCACTTGTCTTTTTATCTTATTTCGAATAACAGCATTTCCTAATTTCTTACTAACAGAAATTCCTACTTTTAAATGATCATTATTTTTTCTAAAATAAACAACAAATTTTGCATTTGCTTGACTTTGTTTTAACTTAATAATGTCTTGAAATTCCTGATTTTTTCTAATTCTATACTCTTTTTTCATATTTTTCTTAGAAAAAAAACCACATTAAAGTGGATTTTTTTAATTAGGCAGATAAAACTTTTCTTCCTCTTTTACGGCGACGAGCAATAACTTTTCTTCCGCCAACTGTTGCCATTCTAGCTCTAAAACCATGAGTTTTTGATCTTTTTCTTTTATTTGGTTGATATGTTCTTTTCATATTCATTACACCTCCAAAATCTAAATTTTTTTATACACAGTAACATATGCCCCATTATTATATTGTTTTTCACTTTATAAGTCAATGAAAAAATCTAAAAATGTTTGATACCAACAATCAAAAAATTAATGAAAATATAAATAAATTTTCATTATTCGTCTAATTCTTATTATATTTTCATAAAAAATTCTTTTATAAATTTTTATGGACAATTTTTGAGAACAACTTAAATTATATTTTTTTCTTATATTTTATTTAAGAGAATTTGCTTTTAACATTATTAATAAGTTAATATATATTTCATATTTATAAGAATGCACTGATATCTTTTTTATAAAATTACACATTCCATTATCCTCAAAAGTTAGGAAAATATATTATGTTAATAATATCTATTTTTTTCAATAATCTCGATAGAAAAATACTCCACATTTTCCACTTTTTTTTACTTCATACAATGCTTCATCTGCATGATTAAACAACTTATCATTATATCCACATGAAGAATAAGCTACTCCAACAGATAATGCTGTAGGTGGTAAATTATCAATTGGATTTTGGAGTAATTCATTTATTATTTTTATTTTATGAATTATGAAATCTTTCTGACTCTCTGAAATATTATTAAATAATATTGCAAATTCATCTCCTCCAATTCTAAATACCATATCAGAAGAACGAAAAGTGTTATCTAATAATTGAGCTACTTTAACAAGTATTTTATCTCCAATTTCATGACCAAATGTATCATTGATAATTTTAAAAGAATCTACATCAACCAAAGCAAAAGCCAATGGAAATTGTTCTTTCTTTAATCGGTTTATCATTTCATCAAAACCAACTCGATTGAAAATACCAGTCAAAGCATCATGTTCTGCTTTATATCTCATGACTTCTTCAGCTTGTAAAGATGCAAATAAATTATCATTAAGTTCCTTTGCCAACTCTTTATTAAATATTAAACCATACACACGTCCTAATTTAATCAACGCTTCTTTTTCTTCTTCTGACCAAATATGTTTTTTGAATTGTTGAAAACCAATTGAACCATCGTATACTTGATTATTATATCTAATATAACCATAATGGAGTACATTATTCGAAATAGCGTATTTTTCTGCATCTTGAACATTATATCCACATATATGTTTTCCATCATACATATGAAGGGCATCCTCGTAAGCTTCTTCTGTTAGTTGAATGACCTTTCCTACAGTATTATATTCCTGTTTACTAACACTCATAAAACGAAAAGCAAACTTTCTGTCGATAGAAATTTTCTCAAGTGTATAAACCACATCCAGTTCAAAACTTTCTCTTACATTATTTAATAATTTTTGAAAAGCAATCCTATTTAAATTATCTTCTTCCATTAATGTTATCATAAATTCTTTTAGATAACTATCTATTCTTGTAGTCATTTTGATCACCTAAATTCATTACATTTTTTACATCTTACAGTATTATCTTATATCAGGATAATTAACTTGACCACCATTTTTATAAAAATAAAAAAATTATTATTTTTCTTTAATTGCAAAACTAAATTCCACCCTTTTACGATTTGGCATTGAATTTACTTTTTCAAATGAATAGGTGGAATTTAAGTCTACATGATGTATCATGATGTTGATATTCTGATTGTCTTGTAGATTGGAGCGTGTTTATCATGAAGAATAAACATATGAATAGTCACGATAGAATTATTATAGAAAATGGCTTAAATAATTCTTTATCATTTAAAGCTATCGCTAAGAAAATTAACAAGGATTGCACTACCGTTTCTAAGGAAGTGAAAAACAACCTCATCTTCAAGGATTCTGCAAGTTATGGAAGAGTCTTCAATAACTGCTTATTGAGAAACGAATGTCAAAAAATCAATGGTGCATGTGTTGTTTGCCTGACTCCCAAAACCAAAAGATGCCGCAACTGTCTAAACAACTGCCGCTCTCATTGTCATGATTTCATTGAAGAAAAATGTGCTCGTTTAGATAAGCCTCCTTATGTGTGCAATGGCTGTGATGAGAGAAAAGGCTGCACCCTTACCAAGCATCTCTATCTTGCCTTGCAGGCCAATAAAAAATATGAAGAAAGACTTAGCACATCAAGACAAGGCATATCCATTACAGAAAGTGAGATTCATCATCTCAATAAGCTTCTTGTTCCTCTCATCAAACAGAAAGGTCAATCCATACATCATGTATTTATTAACCACAAGGATGAAATCATGATGTGCGAAAAGACTCTATACAAGATTATTGACATGGGAATCCTTGACGTCAGAAACATTGATCTTCCAAAAAAAGTGAGATTTCGCCCCAGAAGAAAGCAATCGTCATACAAGATAGATAAGAACTGTCTTGATGGAAGACGATATGAAGACTTCAAAGTATTCATGAATGAACATCCTGATACTGCAGTTGTAGAAATGGATACTGTAGAAGGTGTCAAAGGTGAATCATGTCTTTTAACAATCCATTTTACAGTATGCTCATTCATGGTTGCAGTCAAAAGAGAATACAATGATTCCAAAAGCGTAGCTGAGTTTTTCAATAGAATCTATCATGAGCTTGGAAGAGAACTTTTTATGAAGCTATTTCCTGTCATACTCACTGACAATGGAACAGAATTCTCCAATCCTGAAGCTATTGAATTTGATGAGAATGGTGAAAGAAGAACTCGTGTATTCTACTGTCATCCATCATCTCCACATGAAAAAGGAGCATGTGAAGTCAATCATGAATTTCTAAGAAGAATTGTACCTAAAGGATATTCATGGAATCCCTACAGCCAAAAGGACATCACCATGATGATGTCCCATATAAATTCATATGCAAGAGAAAAATTGAATGATAAAACACCACTTTTATTATTCACAACGATATATGGCAAAGATTCTCTCAAAACCTTTGGCATCTCTTGCATAGACCCAGATAATATCAACTTAACAAGATCGTTGATATCAAAATAGTCATATAAAATTATAGGCAATCAGAATATCACTTTATTTACTTATAGACAAAACACAGGGGTGGAATTTTGAAATGCGAAAAAAATCAAATTTCGATCCTGGCTTTCCTATACCCAAAAAAAGAAGATATTTCGTGATTATAAGATGATTATACTAAAAACAGTGCTAAAAACCAATTATTTTAGCACTGTTTCTACTATTTAAATTCCACTATTTTAAAATAGATGGAATTTACTCTTTCAAAGTGGAATTTAATTTTTTAATTGACCAATTATTATTTTTCATACATAATTTTATGCTTTCTTCATATACTTCTATAGGAATACACCAATGAGTATGAAAAAATCTTGCTGATTGTTTTAATAATTCTTTATGTTCTCCTAACTTTATAATATTCATCGCATTTGTTCTTTTTTATAGTTGTTCACAAAAATGTGCATAACTTTCTTACTATTTTATATATTTTTAAAGAAAATAACACAATTTTTAAAATATTTAATGAATTTTATACATTTTTATTCATATTTTTTGCACAGTGTGAAAATACTTGTACACATATGTGAATAACTCTATGAATATCCTTATATTTCAACATATTTTATGTGAATAAGTTATGCACAAGTTGTGATTTTCATTTTTTTTATTATTTTATTCACATTTATTCACTGTGCATAATTTTTTATTCACATTCACATTATTATGAATTTGTGTATAATAGAAAAATATCTCGATATATCAATACTTTTTCATGTGTACAATACTGTGAATAAGTTGTGAATTATTTTTTTGTTCTTCTATTTATTCACAATTTACTCTATAATATATTTTGAGAGAAGGTGAATATATGAATAACTTGACTAGTGATTGGCAAAAAACACTAGATATTTTTAAAAGCCAATGTGATGACAAAGTCTTTTTTGATTCATATTTTTCTTCTTTAAATGTCAGAGATGTTGTTGATGGTGATTTAATTGTTACTGTTGATACACAATGGAGTTTAGGAGAAGTTTCTCCTTTTTTAGATAAACTGGAGGAAATTTATAACACTCTTACTAGTGGACATTATCATATCAATTTGATTGTAGAAGAAGATTATAATAAATCTCTTCAACAAAAAAGCGAACTATTAAACTTTGAAGATAACTTAAATAGTGATCTATTATTTGAAAATTTTGTTGTAGGTAACAGCAATCGTATTGCTCAAAATGCCTCTTTAGCTGTTGCTATGAAACCTGGTATTTCTTATAGTCCTTTATTTATTCATAGTAATTCTGGACTTGGAAAGACCCATTTATTAAATGCTATTGGTAATTATGCCAAATCTAAAGATCCCACAATAAAAGTCTTATTTACAACAAGTGAAAATTTTGTTAATGAATATATTCAATCTATTCAAGATCATACAATTGATGAATTTAATTATAAGTTTAGACATATTGATATATTATTGATTGATGATATTCAATTCATGGCTTCTAAAGAATCTTCTAGTGAAATATTCTTTAATATATTTAATAGTTTAATTAGTAATAAAAAACAAATTGTCATAACAAGTGATAAACCTCCTCGTGATTTAAGAGGAATGGAAAGCCGTTTAGTTAGTCGTTTTACTTCTGGTTTAACCGTAAGTATTGATACTCCTGAATTTGAAACTTCTAAAGCCATTTTAAGAAAGAAAATTGAAATTGAAAATGTCGAATATCCAATTACTGAGGAAGTACTGGATTTTATGGCAACACATTTTAATCATGATGTTAGAGAACTTGAAGGAAGTTTAAAAAGATTATTATTTTATAAATTAATATGTGGTAAAAAGATAAATTGTATTGATTTAAATTTTGCTTTAGAAGCTTTTAATGATACTTTTACACAACAACCAACCCAAAATAAAGAACTTACTGTTTCTAATATAAAAAAGACTGTAGCTGATTATTATAATTTAACTGTTGCTCAATTAAATTCTAAAACAAGAACATCTAATATAACTGTCGCAAGACATATTGCTATGTACCTTGTTAGAGATTTAATAAAAGATATTTCTTTTATACAAATTGGTCATGAATTTGGTGGTAGAGATCATTCTACTGTTATGAAAGCATGCGATAAAGTACAAAAGAAATTAGACAAAGACATGAATTATAAAAAAGCAATCCAAGATTTAAAAAATAAGCTTGTGTAAAACTTATGCACACTTATTCACAATTTATACACTGTTATTTACATAAAATATATTGATTATATCAGTGTTTTTATGACTTATGCACATTGTGCACACTATTATTATGATTATATTATTTAAATAATATAAAATAAAAGGAGAAAAAAGTATGAATTTTAAGATTAAAAGAACTGTTTTATTAAATGCATTAGCTAAAGTTTCAAGAGCTGTTTCTTTAAAAAGTCCTTTACCTGTTTTAACTGGTATTAAATTTGATTTAAAAGATGATGAATTAATATTAACAGGTAGTGATAGTGATATTACTATTCAAACAAGTATTAATGAAGATATTGAAATTATAGAAAAAGGATCTGTTGTTTTATCTTCTAAATATATTTTAGAAATTATTAAAAAGATTGATTCTGATACTGTACATATTTATATTGTAGATGGAACACTTACAAGAATAGAAGGATCTGGTTCTAAATTTGATTTAAATGGAACTTCTTATATTGATTATCCTAGAATTGACTTAAATAAATCAGGTGTTTATTTCCAAATGAAATCAACTGATTTAAAAGAAGCAATTGAACAAACATCATTTGCAACTAGTGAAAAAGAAACAAGACCTGTTTTAACAGGAGTAAACTTTAAAGCTAGAGATAATCGTTTAGAATGTATCGCAACTGATAGTTATCGTTTAGCTAAACGTATATTAGATATTGATAGTGATATTACATTTAATATTATTATTCCTAAAAAAAGTTTAATTGAAATTAGTCGTATTATTGAAAAAGATGAATTAATTGATTTATATGTTTCTGATCGTAAAGTTTTATTTATCTTTGATTCTGTTTTAATTCAAACAAGATTAATTGATGGTACTTATCCAGATACTAGTCGTTTAATTCCTAATGATTTTGATTATAGTATGTCTGTAGATAGTAGTCATTTATTAAGTTCTATTGATAGAGCATCTTTATTATCGAATGAACAAACAAATATTATTAAATTATCTATGAATGAAGATGATGTTATGATTTCTTCTTATTCTCAAGAAATAGGATCTGTAGAAGAATATTTATCTAAAGCATTTTATAAAGGTAATTCACTTCATATTTCTTTTAGTGCTAAATATTTAACTGATGCAATAAGAAGTATTAATAGTGATAAAGTGAGATTATTATTTACAGGTGAAATGAAACCGTTTATCATTAAAGACTTAGAAAAAGAAGATATTATTCAATTGGTTTTACCAGTTAGAACATATTAGAATCTCTTTCTTATAGAAAGGGATTTTTCTTTTTAATAAAAAAATACGATTATTTCAATAAAATTTAAAATAATCATTGACATTAGGCTCATAAAGGAGTTTACTATATAAGGTACTAAAAAATAAACTAACTTATTTGATTAAATATTTTAGCAAAACTATTGAAAAATAGTGACGCAAAGCTATAGGGCCTTATATTTTATGGTAGCCAGTTGCATTTTTGACTCATTGTAGCAGTGCGTTTTGTACTGCTATTTTTTTATGAAAGGAGAAAAAATGAAGAAATATAATATTATCATTTTTATATGTTTGAGTTTTTTTATTATTTTCTCTTTTTCTGATTTTTATAGTCAAACAAGCAAAATTCTTATTGCGTCAACTTTAAATCACTTAAATGATATTAGTCATCATACTTATAGTAATTATAATCATAAATATGAAAATCTAAAAAATGAAATACTTTCTACAGGTCATTTATTTTCTGTACATTTTGATAATAAAAATGATCAAAGAAAAATATTAAACAATATAGAAGATAATAAAGGCTTATTTAAAAGAATTTGGTATATTAATAGTGATAGAGATTGTTATAATTATAAATTAGATCAATATATTGAATTCAACGATAAATTTTTAGATGAAATATTTAAAGGGAAAACAGATATTTCAGAAATCTTTCATTCACCTTATAATCAAGAAGATGTTTTTTCTGTTTATACACCTATTACTCATGATGATCAAATCGTTGGAGGCTTATTAGGTATTGTAGAAGTTGATGAATTCTTTAATGAATCTTTATATCAAGGTAATACTGATGTTTTTATGTCTGATACAGAGGGTAATATCATTTCTCAATCTCAAGATGGTATTGATTTGAAATATGGTGATAATTGTTTTGAATTTTTAAATAAAAATGTTAACTATATAAAAGGAAATGAAAGTGAAATTAAAACAAATATTGAACAAATGAGAAGTGGTTATATTGTATTTGAATATAATGATATTAAAAGAGTTTGTTATTATGAACCATCACCTATAGAGAATTGGTATATATTTTCAGTATCTTCTGAAGAAGAATTAAAATCTAATAATAATTTTATAAATGATAATACGTATTTATTGATTGTTAAAATATCTTTTGCTTTTATTATTATTTTTTCATTAATTGCTTATTATTTAATGAGAATTAATAAAAAAAATAAAATGATTAATAAAAAGTTAAATGATAGTCATAAGAAAATAGAAATGATTCTTAAATTAACAAGTGATCGTATCTTTGAATATAATATCAATGAAGATGTTTTAACTTTACCAGCAAATGAAAATAATTCTCAAATTGTTTTAAAAGATTTTATTAAAAATATACATGAATATGATTTTGTTACGAGTGAGTTTGAAGGTTTATTTATTGAAAATATTAATGAATTGATTAATGGTCAAGATATGGTATTTATGAATGGACAATTCCCTTATATAAGTTCTATTAAAGATAAATGGTATCATTTATCAATGATTAGAGTTCATGATACATCTATGATTATTGGAACTTTTAAAGATTATACAGATGAGATGAATCAATATCAAAATCTTTTAGAAGATCGTTTATATAAGAATTCTATTTATGCTAATGCAATATATATGTTTTGTTTAAATATTAAAACAAGAAAAATTGTTATTTTCCAAGAAAATGGTGTCTATAATCATAACTATAATTATGATTATGAAAATGAATTTATAAGTCAATTCATGAATAATGTGTATGTTGAAGATCAAGAGATTGTCAAAGAGTATCTTGATTATAATCGTATTGTAGAATTATCTAATGATTATAAGAATACAACAATTGAATTCCGTTTAAGAAATAATGATAATGATCATTATCATTGGGTAAAATTTAGTATTCAGTTTGAACAATTAAATAATGAGCCTTTGATGATTGCTTATGGTAATAATATCAATGATGAGAAAATGAAGCAATTAGAAATGGAATACAATGCCAATATAGATGAAATGACTGGTTTATATAATCGTCAAACTTTTAGGAGAAAAGTAAATGAATATTTAAATAATTCTCGACTTTCTTATCAATATAATGCTTATATGGTTATAGATTTAGATAATTTTAAATTAGTTAATGATAATTTAGGACATCTTGCTGGAGATAGTGTTTTAATTGAAGTTGCTGATATTTTAAAAAATGAATTTAATCATAATAGTTATATTGGTCGTTTTGGTGGAGATGAATTTGTTATATTTACTTATAATGAGTTTTCTTTTGCTAGTATTGAAAAGAAAGTTAATAATGTTTTGGAAAATATTAAGAATATTTCAATTAAAGATGGCTATGTTGTGACTGCTTCTATTGGTATTTGTTTTGTTAGTGATGAAAAAACAAGTACAGAACTTTTTGAGAAGTGTGATAAAGCATTATATGAGTGTAAAAAGTTAAATAAAAATAGTTTCAAGATTTTTAATAAATAAGTATGTTTGAAAAGACATACTTATTTTTTTCGGTTATATTTACGTTTTAAGACATTTTTATATAAAATAAAGGTTTATGCCTTTTTTTATTAAAATTGAATATAGGGTATAAAAACTATCATTTTTGATATTTTTGTGTTATAATAGTAACAGTTTATAGGAATCGGGTGACTTTATAATGAAAGAAATATCTATTAATACTGATTATATTACTTTAGGTAAGTTTTTAAAGTATGTGAATGCCGTTGATTCAGGAGCAATCGCTAAGATTGTTATTTTAGATGGTCAAGTTATGGTTAATGGAGAAGTAGAAGTCAGAAGAGGTAAGAAGTTATATAAAGATGATCAAATCTCTTTTGATGGTATTGATTATGTAATTAAATATGAAGATTAATCATATTGAATTAAGGAATTTTAGGAATTATAAAGATTGTTCTTTAGATTTCCATCCTTTTATTAATATTTTTATTGGTAAGAATGCACAAGGTAAAACAAATTTATTAGAAGCTATTTATCTTTTATCTTTATCTAAAAGTTTTAAAACAAATATGATTGAAGAAATGGTTTATTTTGATGAGGATTTTGCTAGAATTCAAGGTCAAATATTAAGTCATAAAAAAGATATGAATTTAGAAATTGTTTTATCTTCTTTTGGCAAAAAAGCAATGATTAATCATAAGGAAATTAAAAAGACAAGTGATTATGTTGGTTATTTAAATGTTGTTTTGTTTATTCCAGAAGATTTAATGTTAATAAAGGGAAGTCCTAAGTTAAGAAGAAAATTAATAGATATGGAGATTTCTAAGATATCTCCTATTTATATGTATAACTTAAATAAATATAATCAGTTATTAAGGGAAAGAAATAAGTATTTAAAAGTTTTGCATGATAAACATATGGGTTATGATGAATATTTAGAAGTTTTATCAGAACAAATGGCTAGACTTCAAGTTGATTTAATTAAGAAAAGAATGGAGTTTATTGATGTTTTAAATACGATTGCTACACAAATGTATGATTATATTTCTTTACATGAAGAAAAGTTACGTATTGAATATAAATGTCATTATAAAGATATTAATTATGATGAGATTATGAATAAATATAAAAAGCATTATCAAAGAGATATTATGTATTGTCAAAGTCAAGATGGTATTCAAAAAGATGATATGATGATGTTTTTAAATGATAAGGATGCTGTTGTTTATGCATCTCAAGGTCAACAAAGATCTATTGTTTTAGCAATTAAGATTGGATTATTGGAATTGATTAAAAAAGAGATTGGTGAATATCCTATTTTATTGTTAGATGATGTTTTAAGTGAATTAGATGATATAAGAAAAACAAAGTTATTAAATTTAATTCAAGATAAAGTTCAAACATTTTTAACTTCGACATCTGTTGATGGTATTCATCATCAAGTGATAGATAAAGCTAAGAAGATATATATTGAAAATGGAGAAGTGAAAGGAGAATAAAATGGAAGAAGAAAAAGTAACACATAGTTATGATGAATCTGATATTCAAGTATTAGAAGGATTAGAAGCTGTTAGAAAAAGACCTGGTATGTATATTGGGACTACATCAGCAAGAGGTTTACATCATCTTGTTTGGGAAATTGTTGATAACTCTATTGATGAAGCTTTGGCTGGATTTTGTAATGAAATCAAAGTTATTTTAGAAAAAGATGATATTGTTAAGGTTATTGATAATGGTCGTGGTATGCCAACTGGTAAACATCCTAAAACTGGTAAGAGTACAGTAGAAACAATTTTTACTGTATTACATGCTGGTGGTAAATTTGGTGGTGGAGGCTATAAGGTTTCTGGTGGGCTTCATGGTGTTGGTGCCAGTGTTGTTAATGCTTTAAGTGAATGGTTAGAAGTTTATGTACATAGAGATAATCAAATTTATTATCAAAGATTTGAAAAAGGTGGAGCACCTAATGAAGATTTAAAAGTTGTTGGTGATTGTGATGATACAGGAACTACTGTTTGTTTTAAAGCTGATCCATTGATTTTTGATGAAACAACGGTTTATGACTATGATACATTGAATCAAAGAATTAGAGAATTAGCTTTCTTAAATAAAGGGTTAAAACTTATTCTTGAAGATCATCGTATTGAACCTCATAAAGTTAATGAATATCACTATGAAGGTGGTATTAAAGAATATGTTGCTTTTTTAAATAGAAATAAAACAGCTATACATGAAGAAATTATTTATGTAGAAGATGAAGTTGATGATATTAAAGTTGAAGTTGGTATGCAATACAACGATGGATATCAACCTAACATTTATTCTTTCTGTAACAATATTAATACTCATGAGGGTGGAACTCATGAAGAAGGTTTCCGTTTAGCTTTAACAAGAGTTATTAATAATTATGCAAAAAATAATAACTTACTAAAAAAAGATGATGAATCATTAAGTGGTGATGACTGTCGTGAAGGTTTAACAGCAATTATTTCTGTTAAACATCCTGATCCACAATATGAAGGTCAAACAAAAACAAAATTAGGAAATGCTGAAGTTAGAAAAATATCAAGTAATATTATTTCAACTGCTTTAGATAAATTCTTATTAGAAAATCCTGATACTGCACAAATTATTGTCAATAAAGCGATTATTGCATCACATGCAAGAATGGCTGCTAAACGTGCAAGAGAAATGACAAGAAGAAAGACAGCTTTAGATAGTATTGCTTTACCTGGTAAATTAGCTGATTGTTCATCTAAAGATCCAAGTGAATGCGAAGTCTTTATAGTCGAAGGGGATTCTGCCGGTGGTAGTGCTAAGATGGGTAGAGATAGACGTACTCAAGCTATCTTACCTTTAAGAGGTAAAATTTTAAATGTTGAAAAAGCAAGATTAGATCGTATTTTAGGTAATGCTGAAATTCGTTCTATGATTACTGCTTTTGGTACTGGTATTGGTGAAGAATTTGATTTAAGTAAGTTAAGATATCATAAAATTGTGATTATGACCGATGCCGATGTTGATGGAGGGCATATTCGTATCTTAATGTTAACTTTCTTATATCGTTTCTTAAGACCTTTAATTGAAGAAGGATTTGTTTATGCTGCACAACCTCCTTTATTCTTATTAAAACATGGTAAAGAAGAACATTATGTTTATAGTGATTATGAATTAGAAAAATTAAAAAATGATTTAGGTCCTAATGCCAAATATACAATTCAACGTTATAAAGGGTTAGGAGAAATGAATGCTGAACAATTGTGGGATACAACAATGAATCCTGAAAATCGTGTGTTATGGCAAATTGATTTAGATGATGCTATGGCAGCAGATACATTGTTTGATACATTAATGGGTGAAAAGGTTGAACCTAGACGTGAGTTTATCCAAGAACATGCTGACGAAGCAGAACTTGATTTATAGTAAAGGAGAAAAGTAATGGAAGAACGTGGAATAAAAAAGAGAACACTTAGTGAAGAAATGAAGAAATCTTTCATTAGCTATGCCATGTCAGTTATTGTTCAAAGAGCATTACCTGATGTAAGAGATGGTTTAAAGCCAGTTCAACGTCGTATTGTTCATGGGATGAATGAACTTGGATGTTATAGTGATAAACCATATAAGAAGTCTGCTCGTATTGTTGGGGAAGTTATGGGGAAATATCATCCTCATGGTGACTCTTCTATTTATGAAGCATTAGTTCGTATGGCATAAGATTTCTCATATCGTTATATGATTGTTGATGGACATGGTAACTTTGGTTCTATTGATGGTGATGGTGCTGCCGCACAACGTTATACTGAAGCAAGAATGTCAAAGATTTCAATGGAACTTGTGAAAGATATTAATAAAGATACTGTTAATTTTGTACCTAACTATGATGGTGAAGAAAGTGAACCAGAAGTTATGCCAGCTAGATTTCCTAACTTATTAGTTAATGGAACAACTGGTATTGCAGTTGGTATGGCAACGAATATTCCTCCTCATAATTTAGGAGAAGTTATTGATGCTGTTTTAGCTGTATCTAAAAATCCTGATATTTCAGTTATGGAATTAATGGATGATTATATTCAAGGACCAGATTTTCCTACAGGTGGTTATATTTTAGGAAAATCTGCTATTAAAAAAGCTTATGAAACTGGTTCTGGTTTAATTATTATGCGTGCTAAAACGGATATTATTGATATTCATGGTGGTAAGAAAGCAATTATTGTTACTGAAATACCATATATGGTTAATAAAGCACGTTTAATTGAAAAAATGGCTGAACATGTTAAGGAAAAACGTATTGAAGGTATTACTGAAATTCGTGATGAATCTAACAGAGAAGGTATTAGAATTGTTATTGAATTAAGAAAAGATGTTCAACCAGAAGTTATTTTAAATCAATTGTTTAAATTAACTGCTTTACAAACAACTTTTGGTGTTAATTCTATTGCATTAGTTAATAATGAACCTAAAACATTAACATTAAAAGATATGATTACGCTTTATTTAAAACATCAAGAAGAAGTTATTCGTAGAAGAACTGCTTATGATTTAAAGAAAGCTGAAGATCGTGCTCATATTTTAGAAGGTTTAAAAAGAGCATTAGATCAAATTGATGCTATTATTGAATTAATTCGTTCATCACGTACTACTGAAATTATTCAACAAAGATTAATGGATGAATTTGATATGTCTGATCGACAAGCTAAAGCTATTCGTGAAATGCAATTACAAAGATTAGCTGGTTTGGAAAGAGAAAAGATTGAAAATGAATTAAATCAATTATTAGAATTAATTGCTGATTTAAAAGATATTTTATCTAATCAACAAAGAGTATTAGATATTATTGAAACAGAATTATTACAAATTAAAGATAAGTTTGCTGATAAACGTAGAACTGAAATTATTCAAGGAACATTTGATTTAGAAGATGAAGATTTAATTCCAGTTGAAGATATTATCATCTCACTAACAACTAATGGTTATGTGAAACGTATGCCTGTTGATACTTATAAAACACAAAATAGAGGTGGTAGAGGTATTAAAGGTATGAGTACAAATGAAGATGATATTGTTGATTCTTTAATTAATATGAGTACTCATGATGATTTATTATTCTTTACAAATTTAGGTAAGGTTTATCGTATTAAAGGATATAATGTTCCTGAATTTGGTAGAACTGCTAAAGGATTGCCTGTTGTTAACTTATTAAATCTTGATAAAAATGAATGTGTGAAATCAATGATTTCTATTAATAAAGAAAGTATTGAAGAAGAAAAAGATTTATACTTATTCTTTGTGACTTTAAATGGTCTTGTTAAGAAAACACATATTTCTGAATTTAAGAATATTAGACAATCTGGTAAAATTGCTATTGGACTTAGAGAAGATGATCAATTAGTATCTGTTAAATTAACTTCTGATGAAGATGATATTTTAGTTGCTGCATCTAATGGTAAATTAATTAGATTTAATGAAGCAGATGTGAGACAAATGGGTAGAACTGCATCAGGTGTAAGAGGTATTAATGTTGATGGTGGTCATGTTGTTGGTATGACAACAAATCGTGAAGGACAATTTATTATGGCTATTAGTGAAAATGGTTATGGTAAGATGTCACCATTAGAAGAATATCGTCAATCACATCGTGGTGGTAAAGGTGTAAAAACAATTAATACAACTGCAAAAACAGGACAACTTGTTGCATTAAGAGCTGTTAATGGTGATGAAGATCTATTAATTATTACAAGTGAAGGTATTATTATTCGTTTACCAATGGAACAAGTAAAAACAGCTGGAAGAAATACTCAAGGTGTTCGTTTAATTAAAGTTGCTGAAGGTTCTGTTGTTTCAAGTGTTGAAGTCGTTGAAAAATCAGAAACTGAAGAAACAATTGAAGAATAAATTAAAAAGATGAGATTTTAATTTCTCATCTTTTTAGTTTAGCTATAGCTTCTTTTAATTTATCTAAGAATGCATCTTCACCCCATGTATTAACTTTAAAAATAACACCATTACTTCCACCAGAGCTAATACCAATAATTTGAATTTTATTGTTTGAATCAATAACAGTTACATTTAAACTCAAACGATTACCACCAGTATAACTATATCTTTCAAAAACCATAATACCAACACGACAATTATCATTAATAATATATTCTTCATCTTCTAAAGAAGCAGAAGAACTTGTATTTAATATTTCTTTTTTTATAAAATCAGTAACATAATTAAAACTACCATTCATTGTATATTTATATTTTGCCATCTATTTTTCCTCCTCATATTTATTATACATATATTATATGGAAATTTAGTGAAATTTTATGTGTTTGAAAACACTATTTGACAAACTTCTCTTTCTTTTTTACAATAATAGAAAAGTAGGTGAAAACTATGAAAGAAAAAATTCATTTAAGTCAAACTGTTAAAAACATACTCATTATCATTGTCATTGCATTGGTATTCTTTTCTATTGGTAAATTTTGGCCAAGTAATGAAGTTCCAACACAAATGAGTAGTGAATTATTATCAAATCAAATACAAAGTATTAGTGAATTAGCAACCGTAGAATATAACTATACAAACATGGGTAAATTTGAAAATCATAATACATTTTATGGGTGGGAAGTTCCTTTTACTACAAAGAGTTTTATTATATCATATGATGGTAAAGTTAAAGCAGGTATTGATATGACACAAGTTGAAGTTAAACTAAATAATAAAAAAATAGACATAACAATGCCTACTGCTAAAATATTATCTCATGAAATAGATGAAAAGAGTATTGAAGTTTTTGATGAAACACAAAATATTTTTAATCAAATAAGCATTAAAGATTATCATCAATTTACAATTGATCAAAAAGAAAAAATTGAAAAAAATGTGACAGAAAAAGGTTTAATAACAGAAGCACAAGAAAAAGCTAAAACAGCTATTTCGACTTTTATTAAAACATCATATCAATTAGATGATGAATATAAAATTGAATTTACTGTCAAATAAGTTACTTCGGTAACTTTTTTTCTTGTATAAAATCTAATGCTATAATCATAGCATTTATTATTTTTGTTAAACGTGTATATGTTCCTGTTCCTTGTTTTGTATGTGATAATGCTTTTTGGCTTTTATGAATAATAGATGTTATTGGGGGAATTGCATTTTCTATTTCTTTTTGTGTATATTGATGATTATTATTTAATATAAGTGTTTTAGAAATTTGTAAAGCTTTTATTCTATTTTTTAATAATGTATGTTGTGAAGATCCTTCTTTAAATTTGAGTTGTGTTTTTTGACAATTTATTATTGTTGATTCTATTAATGTTATTGTGTTATTGATTTCTATTTGAGTATATTGTTTCATTTTTTTATTTTCCTTTATCATATGATATCATAAGTAAAAAAAATATGAAAATATATTTAAAATTATGTTAAATTCATGTATAATAATGGCAATTTGGGGATTTTTAGGAGGGTGTTTATGAAATCTATGGAAAATGGAAAAAAACTTGCTATTAAAATGGTTGTTGCATTAGTATGTGGTTTGATTGCTGGGTTTGGATGTATTTTATTAAGAGAGAATATGATTTCTAATGGTCAAACTGATACTTGGAATATGATTCATAATTTATTGTTTCAAGATATAACTGCTGATGGTGCAACAAATGCTATTGGTATATTTTATATTATAGGACAGTTGTTTGTTAATGCTTTGCAATTGATTATTGTACCTATGGTTTTTGTTTCTATTTCTTTAGCTATTTGTACAATTACTGATACAAAGAAATTAGGAAGAATTTCTTCAAAGACTATTTTGACTTTTTTAAAGACAACTGTTTTTGCTTTGATATGGGCAGGTATTATTGGTTTTATTGTTTATCAAATGGGATTATTTAATGCTGTTGATGCTGGTGAATTAGCTATTCAAGAAGGAACTACTGGTTCTAATCCTTTAAATATTATTGTTTCTATTATTCCTAATAATATATTTAATGCTTTTACTCAAAATGGTAATGTTTTAGCTATTGTATTTTTAGCTGTTTCTATTGGTTTAGCAATGAATACTTTACAAAATAAAGTGAAAACATTAAAAAAATTATTAATTGAATTAAGTGATATTATTTCTGTTTGTTTATCTTTTGTTATTACAAAGTTTGCTCCTTATGCTATATTTTGTTTATTAACGAGAACATTTGCTATTTATGGAATTGATTATTTAAAACCTGCTTTAGCTTATGTTGTCACTGCAATATTAGCCTTAATTGTTTACTTATTGGTTGCTTATCCTTTATATTTAATTGTTATGGCAAGAGTAAATCCAAAACCATTTATGAAGAAAATGGCAAAAGTTGCTTTATTTGGTTTTTCTACTTCTTCTAGTGCAGCGACTTTACCTTTAAATAAGAAAACAACTGTAGAAGAATTAGGTGTTAGTGAACAAATTGCTTCATTCACTTTACCTTTAGGCATGACTATTAACATGGATGGTACTGCTATTATGCAAGTTATTGCTGCTATATTTGTTGCTGCAAGTTCAGGCTATGATGTTACATTTTATTCAATGGCTATAATTGCTATTTTAGCTTTGATTGCCTCAGTAGGAACACCTGCTGCACCTGGGGCTGGAGCTGTTATCTTATTTACAATTCTAACAGGGATGGGTTATACGAATGATGGAGCATTGCTTGCTTATTCGTTAATACTAGCAATCAATCGTCCAATTGAAATGTTAGTAACTTCATTAAATGTTATTGGTGATTCATCGACATCTGTTATTGTCGCTAAAAATGAAAATATGTTTGATGAAAATATTTATCATAGTTAAAAGGCTCTGTGTCAAGAGTGGAGGGGAAGTAACTGAATAAGTTACTTCCTTTGTTTATATAATGTCAAATCTAAAACCAAGATGTAGAAGTATTCTTTTTCTTAGGTTTTGAAAATATCTAT
>Ga0129317_1000418_pt1 | contig 45929 bp, 39 predicted proteins | sample Cm1ome_FD_94430 | JGI IMG/M metagenome (GOLD analysis project Ga0129317, IMG submission 94430) | Eastern black-and-white colobus group fecal microbial communities from Wisconsin, USA - Cm1105 metagenome | ecosystem: Host-associated > Mammals > Digestive system > Large intestine > Fecal | place... | reverse complement strand
ATTTTTTGCAGCAATAGGCGCGGTGATAGGCGCGTTGTTTAGCTTGGGTCATGCAGTGTGGAAATCTGTAAAGAGTAAGTAAAAATATTTGCTCTCTGCCAAAAGCTGTGGTTGGTGCTCTAAGCACAGCGATTACAAAAATATTGTTAATCCCACTAAAGCCATCAAGCTGGCCGCGGCAGCAACGGAGAATGCTGCGGAAGCAGACGCTGTGACAAAATATGCTCGCTTCACCACCGTTTTGGTGGATTATTTTAATCTCAAAAAAGTATTTTTTTCTTCTGAAGAAAAGCAGACGACGATTGCTTACCGCATTGCTCACGTCAATTTTTCGCTGTATTGGCAGAATTTATCGCTGTTAAAAAAATATCGGGACGCAGGCTTGGACTTTCAGGATAAATTTTCTTTTCCTTATACGGAAATCAACGGCTACAACCGGTGCTTGGTGCAGTCGCAAATAGACGCTTATAACAGAGCTGTGGGAAAAATCAACATGGAGCTGCAAACGCTTTATCGCCAGCACAAGCTGCCGCAGGCATTAAAAGGCGTGGCCGTTAAGCTGCGAATGCTGCACAAGCAGGTGATGAGCGGCGGCAGCGATAAAAAAGTTCCCTTTGATTTGTATACTGAAATGCAGAACGCCGTTATTTCGCTAAAAAATTTACTGAAAGAACTTTTTTCGCTATTAGATGAAGCTTTTGGTGCAGATTTGGAGCTTGCAAATACGTATCAAAGGCTGCGGCAGGAAATATCTGACAGCGCGGATAATTTGCTGTTTCGCGAACATGACGAGCAGAGTATTATTTCGCTTAAACGCTTTTTGACTGCTGTTTTGGCTTTGCGGCGCTTTATCAAAAAAACTCTGCGCGGCTATGAGCAGGAATGCGCAGGCGACCAAGAAAAAAATTTTATAGCCTGCAGTAATGTATGGAGCTTGCTGGAGGAAGTGCCGCAGCTTTATATTAGGGTGCGCGGTTTTCTTACGCGCAAGCCTTATAAAACAGATAAAATTCGCATGTTTTTTGATTGCGCTGCGTTTGGTAAGGGCTGGGATGTGAATAAAGAATCCGCTTATCTTTTGACGCTGTTCAGACGCGAGGAGCGCTATTATTTGGGCATCAGGCGTCAGGGTGCGAAAATAAATTTTGCGGATATGCTGACGAATATAACTGAAGCATGCTACGAAAAAATGGTGTATAAATCCTTTGATTTTGTGAAAGGATTTCCCGGCGTAGTTTTTTCTAAGTCCGTTCTGCAAAAATTTGTGGAGGGCGCGGAGCGTGTAGTTTTGGATGGCGATTTATACAGCTGTCCGTTCATTTTCCGGTTTCCATAAATTATCGCTGTCCCAATAAGGATTACAGCTTTAACAAGGACTTCCGCAGTATGCTGAAAAATAATGCTGCGGTAAATATTTTAGGCGTGCATCTTGGCGGAAAAAATTTGGCCGAAGCGGTGATTATCGACCAAAAGGGACAAATTCTTTTGCGCAAAGAATTTAATGAGTTTAATCAATATAATTTTTATCAGGCGCTTGTTTTGAGAGCAGAGGAGCGGCGTCAGGCGCAGCAAAACTGGCTGCAAATGGAGAAGATAAAAAATATCCGCAGCGGTTTTCTTTCTGCCTTGGTCAGCGAAGTGAGCAAGCTGGCGTTAGCCTATAATGCTGTGATTGTGCTGGAAAATTTTGAGAACAGCAGAGTAAAAAAAGACAGAGGGGCAGCATTTGCGCACACGCAGTTTGCTATGAGTTTGCTGCACAAATTAAATTACTTGGTGCTGAAAAAGCGGGAATATCTTGAACCCGGAGGGGTTTTGAACGGCTACCAGCTGGCGCCCAAGGCGGAAAGTCTGGCAGGCTTTGCCAATCAGATTGGCTGTGTGTTTTTAGTGCTGCCGGATTACGACGGCGGCGAAGATGAAAAAGCTGCCTATAATCTTGCGTTAAAGGGCTTGCTGCTTTTGCGGCGTATTCATGAGGCAGAAAATGTAGATAAGGTGGATTTGCTGATTACTAAAAAAAATTGGCTCGAATTTTTACGAGAATATGGGAGCCGCTCATAGATAGAAATTTGAAAAATACCTACTAGTTAGGCGAAGTATGTGTATTGATTTTTGTAGGCTTTGATGCTTAAACGGCAGTTTTAAGACGGCTATGAGAAAATCAGGGAAAAGCGGAAGCTTTTCGGTGAAGTTAAATTAGTAAGATAGGAATAATAAAAGTGATATCTTTAATTTTATACCCTCTTGCAAACTTTTACTTTTATAGTAAGCAGTTTGCCGGGGGGTTGTTTTTTTTAGCAAGTATGATAAAATGATAAGCAGAAACATACAGACAAACTAAAAATAAATTTTTGCTTTGAACAGTTATAAAACAAACAGGTGATTATATGAACTTTCAAATAAAAGCGCCGTTTGCACCTGCAGGCGACCAGCCGCAGGCTATCGCAAAACTGGCGGCTGGTGTGGAAAAAGGATTGAGGACACAGGTGCTGCTGGGCGCTACCGGCACTGGTAAAACCTATACCATTGCGCAGGTTATCAACAAGGTGCGCAAGCCGACGTTGGTTATCGCTCATAATAAAACCTTGGCGGCGCAGCTGGCCAGCGAGCTTAAAGCATTTTTTCCGGACAATGCTGTAGAATATTTTGTTTCCTATTACGATTATTATCAGCCGGAGGCGTATATTCCCCAGTCTGATACTTATATTGAAAAGGACGCTTCCATTAACGATGAAATTGATAAACTGCGCCACTCGGCGACCAGCGCGCTTTTTGAGCGCAAGGATGTAATTATTGTGGCCAGCGTGTCTTGCATTTATGGTTTAGGCGCGCCGCAGGATTATTATGATATGGTACTCTCTCTGCGTTTGGGGCAGATTATTGACCGACAGAAAATTTTGCACAAGCTGGTAGAAATTCAGTATGATAGAAACGATATAGATTTTAAGCGCGGCACGTTTCGTGTGCGCGGCGACGTTATCGAGGTAATTCCCGCCGCTTATGGCGAAAAGGCCGTGCGTATTGAAATGTTTGACGACGAGGTCGACCGCATTCTGGAATTTGACGTGCTGACCGGTGAAATTTTAGCGCAGCGTAATCATGTGGCAATTTTTCCCGCGTCCCACTATGTTACCAGCCGCGAAAATTTGGAGCGCGCCATGGCGGACATCAGAGTGGAGTTGGACGAGCGGCTTGATTATCTTAATCATAATTTTAAGCTTTTAGAGGCGCAGCGCTTGGAGCAGCGCACTAATTACGATTTGGAAATGATGAACGAGATGGGTTACTGCTCCGGCATCGAAAATTATTCGCGGCATTTGGCCGGGCGTAAGGCCGGAGAGCCGCCGTTTACGCTGGTAAATTATTTTCCTAAGGATTTTTTGCTGGTGATTGACGAGTCACACGTGACGCTGCCGCAAATTCGCGCTATGTACGCCGGTGACCGTTCTCGCAAGGAAATGCTGGTGGAGCATGGCTTTCGTCTGCCCTCTGCTTACGATAACCGTCCGCTTACCTTTGATGAATTTCAGGCGCAGATTAAGCAGGCGATTTATGTTTCGGCTACGCCCGCAAATTATGAAATGGAGCAGGCGCAGCAAGTTGTGGAGCAAATTATTCGTCCTACGGGACTTTTGGACCCGCAGATTGAAATTAGGCCGATTAAAGGGCAGATAGATGATTTGTTGGGAGAAATCAATAAGGTTGCGGCGGCGAATGAGCGCGTTTTAGTGACTACGCTGACCAAGCGCATGGCGGAGGATTTGACGGAATATTTAAAGCAAGCCGGTGTGCGTGTGCGTTATCTGCATTCGGAAATTGCGACCATTGAGCGCGCGGAAATTATCGACAGCCTGCGCGCGGGCAAATTTGATGTTTTAGTTGGCATCAATCTTTTGCGCGAGGGCTTGGATTTGCCGGAGGTTTCGCTGATTGCCATTTTGGATGCGGATAAGGAAGGCTTTTTGCGTAGCGACACGGCTATGATTCAGACTATCGGCCGCGCGGCGCGCAACGCTCACGGACGCGTAATTATGTACGCCGACCGTATTACGGATAGTATGCGGCGTGCTATTGACGAAACTAACCGCCGTCGCGAAAAACAGGAAGCTTATAATAAAGAGCATAATATTACGCCGAAAACAATTTATAAAGAACAGCGCCAGCTGATTAAGCTGACGAAGGTTGCCGAAAGCGATGCCGGCAGTGAATATGGTAGCAAGTCAAAAAAAGCTAAGTCTAAAAAAGAGCTTACGACTTTGGCGAGAGAACTGGAGCGCAGAATGCAGGAGGCAGCCAAAGCGCTGGATTTTGAAGCGGCGGCCGAGCTGCGCGACCAGCTGATTCTTGTTAAGGGACAGCTGGGGCAAAAATTAGTGCCGCAAAAGAAAACAAACGGGCGCTAATCTGCCAGCCGTTTTGTTAGTGAAAATAAATAAGTGGAGAAAATAATGCAGGAAAAATTGCTTGTTAAAGGCGCACGCCAACACAATTTAAAAAATATAAATGTAGAAATTCCGCGTAATAAGTTGGTAGTTATTACCGGATTAAGTGGCAGCGGCAAATCCAGCTTGGCCTTTGATACGATTTACGCGGAGGGGCAGCGACGTTATGTGGAAAGTCTTTCTGCTTACGCGCGCCAATTTTTGGGGCAGATGGATAAACCTGATGTAGATTATATTGAAGGCTTGAGTCCGGCGATTTCCATTGACCAAAAAACTACCAGCCGTAACCCGCGTTCTACGGTGGGGACGGTAACGGAAATTTATGATTATCTACGTCTGCTGTTTGCGCGTGTGGGCGAACCGCATTGTCCTCGGTGCGGCAAGCTGATTGAGCAGCAAAGCGTGCAGCAGATTGTGGATTGCGTGATGGGACTGACACCGGGAACGCGCTTTATGGTTATGGCGCCGTTGGTGCGCGGCCGCAAGGGCGAACATCAGCGGGTGTTGGACGATATGCGCCGCGCCGGTTATGTGCGTATGTATATTGATGGCGAGGTACGCACTTTAGATGAAGAAATTATTTTAGAGAAAAATAAAAAGCACAGCCTGTCCGTGGTTATCGACCGTTTGGCGGTGCGCGATAATATTCGTCAACGGTTGACGGATTCAGTAGAAACGGCGCTGAAGCTGGCTGACGGTTTTGCCGAGGTAGCAATGCTGAGAGAGCAGACGGAAATTTTGCTGTTCAGCGAGCATTTTGCCTGCAATGACTGCGGCATTAGTCTGCCCGCTATTGAGCCGCGTTTATTTTCTTTCAATAACCCTTATGGCGCTTGTTCTGCTTGCACAGGCTTGGGCATGAATATGGAATTTGATAAGGCGCTGATTATTCCCGACGCCGATAAAAGCTTTGCCGACCGTTGCTTGGCGGCGTTCAGCAATAATCAAAATTCTTATTTTATGCGCCAGCTGGCGGTGGTTTTGGCGGCTTACGGTTATAGTCTGGACAATAGCTGGAATGATTTATCGCCGGAAGTGCAGGAATTGGTGTGGTATGGCGCAGGCGAGCGCAAATTTGCTTTTTGGTACGAAAATCTGCAAGGCGAAACCAAACTTTACGATAAAGAATATGAGGGCGTACTGAATATTTTAAAACGCCGCTATCGTGAAGCGTTTAGCGACGCTATGCGGCAGGAGTACGAGGAATTTATGACCAGCACTCCCTGCCCTGTATGCCATGGTAGCCGCTTGAAGCCGGAGGTGCTGTCGATTTTAGTTGGCGGTAAAAATATTTGTCAGGTTACGGCGTTGACAGTGCGTGACTGTTTAAAATTTTTTGCCGGTTTACAGCTTAGCGAAAGGCAGCAACTTATTGCTAAGCAGGTGCTGAAAGAAATTTGCGCGCGTCTGCAATTTTTAAATGACGTTGGCCTTGATTATCTTACGTTGGACAGAAGCGCCGGAACCTTGTCCGGCGGTGAGGCGCAGCGTATTCGTTTGGCAACGCAGATTGGCAGTGGCCTGACAGGCGTGCTGTATATTTTGGATGAACCAAGTATTGGCCTGCATCAGCGGGATAACAGCAAGCTTTTGGAAACTCTTAAGCATTTGCGCGATTTGGGTAATACCTTGATTGTGGTAGAGCATGACGAAGAAACTATGTACGCCGCCGACCAAATTATCGATATCGGTCCGGGAGCAGGCGAGCATGGAGGTCAGGTCGTCGCTCAAGGTACTGCGGAAGAAATAAAAAAAGTAGAAGCTTCTGTGACAGGAACTTATTTAAGCGGACGTAAATTTATTCCTGTGCCGAAAAAGCGCCGCCAGTGCGACGGACGTTTTTTGACGATTAAAGGCGCGCGCGCCAATAATTTAAAAAATATTGACGTTGCTATTCCTTTAGGAGTGTTTACCGTTGTAACAGGCGTTAGCGGCAGCGGTAAATCAACCTTGATAAATGATATTTTATATAACACTTTAGGCTCTAAGCTGAACGGCGCGCGTTTGCGTCCAGCAGAGCACGATACTATTGAAGGAATTGAGCTGACTGATAAGGTAATCAATATCGACCAATCGCCTATCGGCCGCACACCTCGTTCTAATCCTGCAACTTATACGGGAGTTTTTGATTTTATCCGCGAGCTGTTCAGTCAGACTAACGATGCGAAAATGCGCGGTTATAAGGCGGGGCGTTTTAGCTTTAATGTGAAGGGTGGACGCTGTGAGGCCTGTAAAGGCGACGGTATGAATAAAATTGAAATGAATTTTCTGCCGGATGTTTATGTGCCTTGTGAAGTTTGCCACGGTGCGCGTTATAATCGCGACACGTTAGAGGTGCATTATAAAGGAAAGAATATTGCTGAGGTTTTAGATATGACTGTCAGCGAAGCCTGCGAGTTTTTCAAAAATCTGCCGCGTATTTATCGCAAACTGGAGGTTTTAGATGATGTCGGCTTAGGCTACATTCATTTAGGACAGGCGGCGACTACGCTTTCCGGCGGTGAAGCGCAAAGAGTAAAGCTGGCTACGGAATTATCACGCCGCAGCACGGGCAGAACCGTATATATTTTGGACGAGCCTACTACCGGTCTGCATATTGCCGACGTACACAAATTGTTGGAGGTTTTGCAGCGTTTGGTTGAGGGCGGCGACAGCGTTATTGTTATCGAGCACAATCTTGACGTGATTAAGGTTGCGGATTATATTATTGACCTTGGGCCGGAGGGCGGCGATAAAGGCGGTTCTTTAGTAGCCTGCGGTACGCCGGAAGAAGTTGCCAAGATAAAAAAATCTTATACCGGTAAATATATTAAGCAGGAGCTGGCGAAAGCCAAAAAGAATGGGTGGTATGTATGACGGAGCTGGCAGCAGGCTTTAGCGACAGCATAAAAAACGCGCTGGCAGTTCTTCCCGAAAAGCCAGGCGTTTATTTGATGCATGATGCTGAGGGCAAAGTAATTTATGTTGGCAAGGCAGTGGTACTGAAAAATCGCGTGCGAAGTTATTTTCGCAATTTGGTCAGCCATTCTCCTAAGGTAAGAGCAATGGTGGCAAAAATTGCGGAGATTGAAACTATTGTTACTTCCAGCGAAGTAGAAGCGCTGATTTTAGAGTGTAATTTAATCAAAAAATATCGCCCACGCTATAATATCAGCTTAAAAGACGATAAAACCTATCCTTATTTAAAGATTACTATGCAGGAGGATTTTCCGCGGCTGTTTGCAACGCGCAGGCAGAGTCGCGACGGCGCTAAATATTACGGACCATATGCGGACGCCGGCGCTATGCACGCTACGGTTAAGCTTTTACGCAGTATGTTTCCTTTGCGTACCTGCCGCAATATGAATCCTGACCGTCCTTGCCTTAATTATCACATTAAACGTTGTCTCGCGCCCTGTGCAGGCTTGGTTTCCAAAGCAGAGTATAATCAGATGATAAAATCTGTGTGCATGGTTTTGGACGGACGTACTACGGAATTGGAGCGCGAGTTGAAGCAGCGTATGCAGGACGCAGCGGAAAATTATGCTTTTGAAGAAGCCGCACGTCTGCGGGATCAGCTGCAGGCAGTGGAGCGTCTCAACGAATCACAGAAAGCGGTTACCAGTAATGGCGGCGATATGGACGTGATTGGTTTTGCGCAGGATATGACTGGCATTTGCCTGCAAATATTTTTTGTGCGCAAGGGCAAGCTTATCGGCCGCGATAATTTTTTCTTACAGGACGCAGGCGACACGCCGCAGGAAGTACTGACGGCTTTTGTTAAGCAATATTATAATGAAGCAACCTTTGTGCCTAAGGAAATTGTAATGCCATATCTGCCCGAAGCAGCGGAGCAGGCGGTAATAGAAATTTGGCTGACAGATAAAGCGCAGCGCAAGGTGGTGCTGCTCAAGCCGCAGCGCGGCGTAAAAAAAGAATTGCTGCAGCTGGCTGATGATAACGCTGTTAAATTATTGCAAGAGCGTTTGCGCAAGGGAAGCCTTTCTTTGAAAAATGACCGGCAGGCTGCTGAAGAATTACAGCAGGCTTTAGGGTTGGCGCATTCGTTGGCAAGAATGGACTGCTTTGACATCAGTCATACCCAAGGCAGCGAAACAGTTGCTTCCATGGTGGTTTTTCGCAACGGAAGCATCAGCAAAAAGGATTATCGCAAATATAAAATAGTTTCTGCCGAGGGCAAACCTGACGATTTCAAATCCATGCAAGAGGTTGTTTACCGTCGTTACAAGGATTACGAGGATTTGCCTAATTTGGTAGTTATCGACGGCGGCAAGGGACAGCTAAGCTCTGCTTTGGAGGTTATTCACGGTCTTGGCTTGGCGGAACTGCCGGTAGTTGGCTTGGCTAAGCGTGAAGAAGAAATTTTTATTCCTCATCGCAGCACTAGTATTTTGTTGGACAGAGACAGTGCGGCTTTGCATTTAATTCAGCGAATTCGCGACGAGGCGCACCGTTTTGCCATTACTTTTCACCGTAAGCTGCGGGGCAAGCGCAATCTTGTGTCCGTGCTTGATCATGTGGAGGGCATTGGCCCCAAACGTAGGCAGGAATTGTGGAAAGCCTTTAAAACCTTGGAGGCTATGAAGGCAGCCAGCGTAGAAGAATTGGCAGCTGTGGAAAGCATGAACATGGCAGCGGCGCAATCTCTGTACGATTTTTTCCGTCTTGACTTGCTGGATAAAGTGCAGACTGTCAAATAAAGCGCTGCTTACAATTTTGTACGATTTTGTTCACATATTTTTTTACATCTCGCGAGTTAGAGTGTGCTATAATGAATGTAGTGAATTTGATAATTTTTGAAAGGAGCTGTCAATTATGGCTAAATGGGTTTGCAATATTTGCGGTTATGTTTATGATCCCGAGGTTGGCGATCCGGATAACGGCGTAGCAGCAGGTACTGCTTGGGAAGATGTTCCGGCTGATTGGGTTTGCCCGCTGTGCGGCGTTGGCAAGGACGATTTTTCTGCGGAATAATTTCTCTTGCGAAATATTAACTGAAAAGTAATGGAGCTGGCGTTTTGTCAGCTCCATTTTTATACAATGTATACAAGACAGCGGCACGGATATGTGATAAAATAGAAGCGTTAGCAAAGGAATTGTCTGCTAAATATAATTTAATTTTTCACAAATAAGGGGGATTCGCGATGCAGGTTGTTTTAACTATTGTAGGTAAGGATAAGGTTGGCATTATTGCCAAGGTGGCAAACGCTTTGGCTGATATGAATATCAATATTATTAACATCAATCAAAATATTATGCAGGGCTTTTTTAATATGGTGCTGATTGCGGATATGGAGGACGCCAGCGTGCCTTTGGTTGAAGCTCGTGACAGAATGGCAGCCTTAGGCAGAGAAATTGGCGTGGAGATTCGTTTGCAGAGCGAAGAAATCTTTACTGCCATGCATCGCATATAGGAGGCCGTTATGTTATACAATGTACAGGATATTTTAGAAACTACGCGCATGATTACGGAAAATAATCTTGATGTGCGTACTATCACTATGGGCATCAGCCTGTGTGACTGCTGCCATCCGGATATTAAAGTAACGGCGCAGAAAATTTATGATAAAATCTGCACTAAGGCAGAGCATTTAGTGAAAACCGGCGAGGATATCGAGGTTGAGCTGGGCGTTCCCATTATCAATAAGCGTATTTCCGTAACGCCTATTTCTATGGTAGGCGAAAGCTGCGACGCAAACGATTATGTGCCGCTGGCTCTGGCTTTGGATAAAGCAGGCAAGCAAGTGGGCGTAAATTTTATCGGCGGCTTTTCCGCTTTGGTGGATAAAGGATACACTAAAGGCGACCATAATTTAATTGCTTCTATTCCGGAGGCTTTGGCTGTAACAGATATAGTTTGTTCCTCTGTCAGCCTTGGTTCTACCAAATGCGGTATCAATATGGATGCCGTTAAGCAAATGGGTCAGGTAATTAAAGCAACTGCGGACCGCACTGCGGACCGCGACGCTATTGGCTGCGCAAAATTGGTAGTTTTTTGTAACGCTGTGCCAGATAATCCTTTCATGGCTGGTGCTTTTTTAGGTGTAACTGAACCGGAAACCGTTATTAACGTAGGTGTCAGCGGTCCCGGCGTAGTTAAGCATGCGTTGGAGCAAGTTAAAGATGGCGATATTGGCGCAGTTGCAGAAACTATCAAGAAAACTGCTTTTAAAATCACTCGCGTCGGTCAGTTGGTAGCGCAGGAAGCGGCACGTCGTTTGAATACGCAATTTGGCATTATTGATTTGTCTTTGGCTCCAACGCCTGCGGTGGGTGATTCTGTGGCGCATATTTTGGAAGAAATCGGTTTGGAAAGCTGCGGCGGCCCCGGCACTACGGCAACCTTAGCTATGCTCAATGATGCAGTGAAAAAAGGCGGCCTTATGGCTTCCGGATACGTTGGCGGCTTGAGCGGCGCGTTTATTCCTGTTAGCGAGGACGCAGGCATGATTGCTGCAGTGGAGCGCGGCAGCCTGACTTTGGAAAAATTAGAGGCTATGACATGCGTTTGCTCCGTTGGTCTGGATATGATTGCTATTCCCGGAGATACTTCTGCCAGCACCATTTCTGCTATTATTGCTGATGAAGCAGCGATTGGCATGATTAACAATAAAACTACCGCTGTACGCTTAATTCCTGTGCCCGGCAAAAATGTTGGCGATAGTGTAGAATTTGGCGGGTTACTTGGGTATGCGCCGATTATTGCTGTGAATAAGTTCAGCGCTGAAAAATTTATTTCCCGCGGAGGGCGTATTCCTGCGCCGGTAAGGAGTTTGACTAACTAATGCTGCGCAAAGCACAAAAACAAGCTGTTTTAAAAAAATTAGAAGAAACCTACAAGGATACGAAAACTGCGCTTAATTACAATTCGCCCTTTGAATTGTTGGTAGCGGTAATTTTATCTGCGCAATGCACGGATGAGCGAGTAAATGTGATTACATCAAGGATTTTTCCGCGTCTGAATACGCCGGAAAAAATGGGCGCGCTGACGCAGGAGCAAATGGAAGCAGAAATTCGTGATTGCGGCTTATATCACGCCAAAGCCAAAAATCTTTTGGGCGCCTGCCACATGTTGGTAGAGCGCTTTAACAGCACTATTCCCGGCGATATTAAAACCTTGATGGAATTGCCGGGCGTGGGGCAGAAAACTGCGAATGTAGTTGCCAGCATCATTTACAATGTTCCGGCGATTGCTGTTGATACGCATGTTTTTCGCGTCTCCCATCGTTTGGGCATGGCTAAGGGAGCAGATCCGTTGGCTACGGAAAAGGAGCTGCAAAAAGCAATTCCTATGGAAAAATGGAGCGACGCTCACCATTGGTTTATTTGGCATGGACGCAAAATCTGCAAAGCACGCAAGCCGTTGTGCAGTCAGTGTGTATTGTTGGAGGAGTGTCCTTTTAAGGAGAAAAATTTATAGTCAAAATTTAGGCATCAGCAAATTTGAATTGCTTCTCACAAATATAATTTGGGAGGCGACTTAAATTGCTGGTGCTTTTTTATTACGGTGAACAGAAATTTTTTTATAATAAAGTAGAGTGGAAGTTCACAGTTTGTTTACGTCTCATTCTCTTTTGCACGCTGCTGTAATTTGTAAAATATGATATAATATAAATACTTAGTGATTGCGGAGCCGTAGGCGAATGCAGAGCTTAGCAGAACGTACGCCCTTGTGGTATAATATAAAAAAGTAGTTTTTAGGGGGTCATGTAAATTTTAGAATTTAAAAAGGTAACTTTGGCGCAAAAGCCATTGTTTGAAAGCTATATATCTAAATCTCATCAACGGGGGAGTGAATGTGCCTTTTCTAATAATTATGTGTGGCGTGATTGTTACAATATTTATTGGTGTATAGCCCATGATTTTTTGCTGATGAAGGTTAAACGCAATAATGTAGATTTTTATTTGCAGCCTTTCGGCGGACGTGATGAGGATTTACCGCTGTTGATTGAGGAGCTGCGTCAGGAGCATAAGGGCGAGCCTTTTGAAATGCACGGTATTTATGATTTTACCAAAGAGCGCTTTGAAAAAGTTATGCCAGGATTGGAATATGAGGATGACCGTGATAATTGGGATTATGTTTATCTGCGGGAAAAGCTGGCGACTTTGAGCGGACGTAAGCTGCATGGGCAGAAGAACCATTATAATGCTTTCTGTAAGGCGCATCCTGATTTTGTGTACGAGCCGATTACTTTTGCTAATATGCGCGAGTGCTTGGAATTTGGCGAGCGTTGGTGCAACGAGCATAAAGCTGAGGATTCTACGGTAGAATGTGAGCTGTACGCAATTCAACAGGCTTTTTTGAGCTTTGAGCAGCTGGAGCTGCGCGGCGGCTCTATTCGTTTTGACGGCAAAATTCAAGCCTTTAGCTTTGGCAAAAAAATTAACGAGGATACAGCGGTGCTGCATGTAGAAAAGGCGCGTCATGATGTGCGCGGTTTGTATACCGCTATCACTAAAGAGTTTGCAGCACATGCCTGGGAAGATGTAATTTATTTGAATCGTGAAGAAGATATGGGAATCCCCGGTTTGCGCAATGCCAAAGAAGCGCTGCATCCGGAATTTATGGTGAAAAAATACAACGTATATTTTAAATGAGGTGCGGTATGATTTATCGTGTGGTCAATGAGGAACGGCTGCCTTTGGTAAAAGAGCTGTGGGATTACTGCTTTGAAAAGCAGGACGAGCCTTTTTTTCAATATTATTTTACGGAATACTGCCTGAAAAATAATATGGTTATCGGTGGCTTTGATTTGGTGGGAGATAAAGAGCGCCTGCGTACTATGGTGCATGTTAATCCATATATGCTGCGCATACGCGGCAAGGAACAGCTGGTGCCGTACTTGGTAGGCGTAGCTACTGCGCCGGAGGCCAGAGGTCAGCACGCTTTCGCGCCGCTTTTATCTACAACCTTTGACGTACTGCGTTCCGAAGGCTTTACTTTTGCTAATTTGATGCCTATCTATGCCGGTATTTATCTGCCTTATGAATTTGCTTACTGCTATTACTGTCACCGTTACACAATGCCTTTAGCAGAGCTTGGCCGTGAAATGGCTAAGGCGGCGGGCAGTGAGTTGGTAGTGGAGCGAGAAGCTTTACAAAAAGATATTTTAGCGCCGTTATATGCAAAATATACTGCCAACTACAATGGTGTGCCTGTGCGTACCGATTTTCAGTGGCAGAAGCTGTTGACTGTGCATAATCTAGAAGGTGTGCAGTGCGCCGTTGTTTATAGAAATAGTGAAGCGTCAGGCTACATGTTGTATCGTATTTCTGACAGCTGCTTTACGGTGCTGGAGCTTTTAACTGATGCTTATGACGCTCGCAATCGGTTGCTGCAATATGCTGCTATGCACCAAAGCTCAGCGCAAAAATTTGCTTGGCTGGCGCCTGACTGGGATAAGACTTATCTTGGGTTTGCTAATCAAGAATATACAGGCGCGTTGCAGCCCTTTATGATGACTCGCTGCTTGGACGCGCGCAAGGCTTTGAATCAGCTGGACGCGCCCGCGGATATGCCGGAGGACAGTGTGGTTTTGCTATTGACTGATAAAACTATCGACCGCAACAGCCATTTACTCAAGCTGTACACTGCTCCCAATAAATTAGAAGTGAAAAGCACCATCGATGCGGAAGAAGTGACTATGGATATGGCGGCCTTTACCCAAATGTACATGGGCGCTTTTACGGCTACGGAGCTGTGGGAGGCTGGCAGAGTGCGCGCGGCGACTCCGGAAAAGCTGGTGCTGCTGGACAAGCTGCTACCTAAATGCCGCAATTTTATCAACGAATATTTCTAAGGCTAGTAAAAATAAATTGTAAACTGCGTAAGCAAAGGAGGCATTTCCATGAAGATTACGTTCCTAGGTGCCGCACGTACAGTAACTGGCTCTTGTTATTTACTGGAGGTGGGGGAGAAAAAGCTGCTGGTGGACTGCGGTATGTTCCAAGGCTCCAAGCTGGTGAAGGCGTTCAACGAAAAGGATTTTTTGTTCAATCCCGGTGAGATTGACGCCGTAGTTTTAACTCACGCTCATGTGGATCACAGCGGACTTTTGCCTAAATTGGTTAAAGAAGGTTATCATGGACCAATTTACTGCACTAAATCTACGGAGGAGCTGTGCTCTATTTTGCTGCCTGACAGCGCGCACATTCAGGAAAGCGATGCCGAATTTGCTAACCGCAAGGGCATGCGTGCAGGCAAAAAATTTGTGGAGCCTTTATTTACGGTGGACGACGCGGACAGAGCGTTGAAGCTGTTTAGAGTGCGTGATTTCGGCAAAGTGTTTACTGTTATTCCCGGAGTGCAGGTAATCTTTAGAGTTGCCGGACATATTTTAGGCTCTGCTTTTATTGAGATGACTGTTACAGAAGGAGATAAGCGGACGCGCCTGATTTTCACCGGTGATATTGGTCAGCCAAACCAGCCGATTATTGATGATCCCTCCAAGCTGTCTGCCACTGATTTTGTGATTACCGAATCCACCTATGGCAACAGGGTGCATGAGGCTTATGATAAAGAAGGTGAATTGGCGAATATTGTTAACGATACGGTCGAGCGCGGCGGTAACGTTATTATTCCGGCCTTTGCCGTTGGCCGCACGCAGGTGCTGCTGTATTATTTCCAAAAGCTGATGAGTGAGGGGCGGATTCCCGAGGTTCCTATTTATGTGGACAGTCCTATGGCTAATCGCGCTACTGCTATCACTTTGACTAATCCGGAGGAATACGACGAAGAGGCGCGTGCTTTGTACGAAATGCAGGGAAGACGTTTAGTAGCTATGCACAATTTGCGTTTTACGGCTACAGCGCAGGAGTCCATGGCTATCAACACAATTCCCGGCCCCAAAATTATTCTGTCTGCCAGCGGTATGGCGGATGCGGGACGTATTCTGCACCATTTAAAGCATAATTTATGGCGCAAAGAATGCAGTGTGGTTTTTGCCGGTTATCAGGCGGAGGGGTCTTTGGGGCGTCAAATAATAGAAGGCTCCAAAAAAGTAAAAATTATGGGCGAAACTATCAGCGTATGCGCTAAAATTTACAATATGAAGGGCTTTTCTGCTCATGCAGATAAGGAGCAGCTTTTAGCTTGGTACAGCGCTATGCAGAGCATACCGAAGGCTTTTTTTATAACTCATGGTGAAATTGACGCTTCACTGAATTTGGCTGATGAATTGGGACGCAGATTAGGTACTGCGACTTATGTGCCTTATTTTGGTGACTGTATTGAGATAAACGGTCAAGAGTGGCAGATTCATGCTTCTGAAGTTGTGCGGGCAGAGCCTGCTGCTTTGGAGCTGCGTAGTTATTTGCAGGGTATGGAGCGCGAGTATTTATTACAGCGCAGCAAAATCGAGCAGATTGTTACTCGCGATGCATCTAAAGCTGCTTTGGTGCGTAAAAAGATGGAGAAGCTGCGTAAATACATGGATGATCTCATGAAAGATATTTAATCAATCCGTTGGTAGTATACAAAATCCTCTTGTAATGGCACATGTGTTAAATTGTGTAAGAAAATCAAAAAAAACAGCGTAAAAAAGCTTGACAGATACAATATGTGTTGTTATACTATCTATAATTTACACTATATTGAACAATACATTATTTTATCGGCTGTGAGCAGGAACAAAATAACAACAGGCTTTAGAGAGTCGGCGGTTGGTGCAAGCTGACGGATTGGCGTTATTTTTCTCACCTGTGAGCTCTTTTTCTGAAAATGTTTTTATAAAATTTAGGAGAAAGCGTCAAGCTGCGTTAAGGCTCAAGAGTATAATGTAGGGTGGTACCGCGTTTGCACGCCCCTACCGGCAATGCCGGTAGGGGCTTTCTATATGTTGGGGGGAATAAATTTCATGTTTCATTCTGGTAAAAAATTACGTGAACGCTTGACTCGTAAGGATATTTTAGTGTTGCCCGGCGTATATGATGCCCTATCGGCTAAAGTTGCTGTAAGCTCAGGGTTTGAGGGGTTGGTTATGGGCGGCTATGCCGTTGCTGCTTCCCGCCTAGGTGAACCGGATGTCGGCTATTTATCCATGACAGAAATGGCGGCAGCGCTGCGGGGAATTGCCGGCGCGGTTGATGTGCCTGTTTTAGCTGATGGCGATACGGGCTACGGCAATGCTCTTAGCGTGCAGCGTACTATTAGGGAATATGAACGTGCCGGAGCCGCGGGTGTTTTGTTTGAGGATCAGGTTTGGCCTAAGCGCTGCGGTCATATGGCCGGTAAGCAGGTTATTGAGGCAGAAGAGCATGCACGCAAGCTGCGGGCGGCAGCTGACGCAAAATTGGATCAGGATACTTTGTTAATTGCCCGCACAGATTCCCGCGCCGTCTACGGCTTGGATGCGGCAATCGCACGCGGTAAGCTGTATTTAGACAGCGGTGCGGATGCGCTGTTTATTGAGGCGCCGCAGAACGAATGGGAGCTGGAGGAAATCTGCAAGGCTTTTCCCGATACTATTTTGATTGCCAATATGATTGAAGGAGGCAGAACTCCTAATCTAACCTCCAAAGATTTGGAAAACTTAGGCTTTGACATTGTTTTTTGGCCCTGTACTTTAGTTTATACCGTTACCAAAGCTTTAGGCGACGTCTTGAGAGCTTTGCGTGATGAGGGAACGACTAACAGCGTACATGATAAAATGCTCGGTTTCAGTCAATTTAACAGCTTCATTGGTTTAGATAAATATAATGAGCTGGATAAAAAATATAAATGATAAGCAAAGATGCTTTTAAGAAAGGAAGATGTGTTTATGAAGATCTCGAAAAAATTTACTGCTGTTGCATTGATTGCTGCTATGGCTTTGATTGCCGGCTGTGGCGGTTCTGACAAAAAGGCTGCTCCTAAGGCCAACCAAAAGGTTACTTTGAAAATGGCTGCTCATCTGCCGCAAAGCCATCCGTTGGTAAAGGCTATGCAGAGCTTAAAGGAAAAAGCAGCGCAAAAATCCAACGGTTCTATTGATATTACAATTTATCCGGCTGGTCAGCTGTTTAACGATAAAAACATGAACGACGCTTTGATGAGCGGCGGTATTGATATGGGTCTGAATACTGTTGGCCGTTGGGCTAGCATTGTTCCTGCTATGGATGTGTTTGACGTTCCTTTCCTGTTCCCTAGTTATGAAAAGGTAGATAAAGCTATTGATAACGGCTTGGGTCAAAAATTAGGTGAGCAGTTGGAAAAGAAAGGCGTTCGTCCTTTGCTGTGGGCTGACTATGGCTTTGTGCAATATGGCAACAACCAAAAGACTATTAAGGTCCCCGCAGATTTTGCAGGCTTAAAGATTCGCGGTTACAGCAAGTATTCTGCTGAAACAATTAAAGCTTTGGGCGCTTCCAGCGTAACTATGGGCGCAGGAGAGGTTTACATGGCTATTCAGCGCGGTACTATTGACGGACAATCCTCCGGCACTACCGCTATGCGCGACCGCAAAATGTATGAGGTTCATAAATACATCACTATTACCAACCATGCTTCTCCGGAATTTATCGTGGCTATTAACGATAAATCTTTCAACAAATTAAGCACAGACCAACAAAAAGCTTTGACTGAAGCTGCTAAAGAGGTTCAAGCCGACATTCGTGCTAATGCTAAAAAAGAGGATTTAAAAGCTTTGGAAGATTTGAAAGCTAAAGGTGCCGAGGTTTATGTAGTTCCGGAAGCTGAGCTGAAACAGTGGCAGGAAGCTACTAAGCCGGTTTGGGATAAATTTATTAAAGAAAACGGCAAGATTGGTCAGGAACTTATCGATATCTGCCTTAAACAATAAAAGCGAATTTGTTATAGAGAAATAATCTATAAAGTGAGGGGTTATTTTGGAGAAATTCTTGTCTATGTATGAAAAGCTGTTAAAGGTTTTAACCGTGCTGGTAGGCGTAGTTGCCGGTGTTTTGGTTCTTTTTTGCGGCTTTACGATTGTGTGGGAAGTCATTTCCCGCGGCGTTTTTGATGCTCCTACAGAGTGGGTTATGGAAATTTCCACTTACTGCATAGTTGTTGCAGGCTTTTTGGGTATGGGCGTTGCTTACGCCGGTAAAAAGCATATTCATGTGGATATTTTCGTTTCCCGTATGTCTTTAAAAACACGTACCTATGTGGAGCTGTTTACTTCGATTATCGGCGCTTTTTACAGCTATCTTTTCATGGTAGAATCCTGGGGCATGACAATGCTTTCTTTGGAGCTTAATAACTGCGCGCCTACAACTTTGGGAACTCCGTTGTGGATTCCGCAGCTGTCTATGCCTCTTGGTTTTGGTGTGCTTTTTTTACAGATTATCCGTACTATTTTAGAGGATGTTGTAAAAATTAAGCATGGCGATTATACGATGGAATTTGGGAAGGAGGAAAGTAAATAATGTTAGCTGGTTTTACTATCCTGCTTCTTGTATTGCTGGCCTTGGGACTGCCCGTAGCTTTTTCTTTGGGCATGGGCGGTGTTGCCGGTATGCTGGCCTTTATGGGTGGCGACGGCGCTTTAGCACAGCTGCCGATTATAGGTTATAAGTCACTTGATGATTTTGTTTTGACGGCTGTGCCTATGTATATTCTGATGAGCCAAATTCTGCTTACCGGTAAGGTGGGCAATAATTTGTTTGAGCTGGCTAATAAATGGCTGCGCCATCTCCCTGGAGGTTTGGGAATTGCTACGGTTATGGCCTGTGCAATTTTTGCTGCCATCACCGGTTCTTCCGTAGCCTGTGCTGTCACCATTGGTGCGATTGCTATTCCGGAAATGCTTAAGCGCGGTTATGACCGGGCGTTGGTTTTGGGTTGCGTGGCGGCCGGCGGTACCTTAGGTATTTTGATACCGCCTTCTATTCCCATGATTCTTTACGGTGCTATTACCGACGAATCCATCGGCAAACTGTTTATGTCAGGCGTAGTTCCGGGCGTAATGATGACTGCGATGTTTATGGCGATTGTTGTTTACCGTTCCCGCAATTTGCAGCGTGAAGCCGCAGCTTCTTGGGCAGAGCGTATGGAAGCGTTACGCAAAACCTTTTGGGGATTGCTGCTGCCGATTATTGTTGTCGGCGGTATTTACACCGGCGTATTTACTCCTACAGAAGCAGCCGGTATCGGTACTGTGTACAGCTTAATTATTACCTTCTTTGTATATAAGAGTTTGACATTTAAAGATTTGCCGGGAATTCTGAATGACACCATTAAAACAACCTGCATGATTTTTGCTATTATGATTGGTGCCAGCCTATTCGGTTTTGTACTGACCATTTTGGATGCGCCGCAGGCTTTGACAACTTACGTTGTTGGGTTGGAAGCTAATCGCTGGTTGGTTTTTGTGGCCATCAATATTCTCTTGCTCTTCTTAGGCTGTATTTTGGAATCTGTTTCCATTATCTTTATTACACTGCCGATTTTATTTCCGCTGATTGTACAGCTAGGTTTTGACCCTATTTGGTTTAATGTTGTTATGCTGCTGAATTTGGAGCTGGCGTTGATTACCCCACCTGTAGGTATGAATTTGTTTGTACTGCAGGGTATCAGTCCGGATAGTAAAATGACGCAAATCATCAAGGGTGTAATTCCTTTTGGCGCTGCTATGGCGTTGGAAATTTTGATTCTATGCTTTTTTCCGCAGCTGGCTACCTGGCTGCCCGGTGTTGTAAAATAATATACTCCCCTCATTGATTTTGCCCGAGCCGCGCGCACTTTATGGCTCGGGTACTTTTTTATCCTGTTTAACACTTGCTATTGTGGCCGGATGATGTTATAATAATCACAGAAACATAATTATTCTTAGTGAAAGAGTGGGTGCAATACCCGCTCTTTCCGCTTATTATGCAAAAAATTGAATATGGAGGTGAAATGGATGCAGGCGAAAGAGGTTGAAGCACTGATTACCGCATTGGTAGAGCCGTTGCTGGCAGAAACGGCAATGACTTTGGTGGATGTGGAATATGTGCGGGAAAAGGATTGGTATTTACGTATTTTTATTGACAAGCCTGGCGGCGTCGAGATTGATGATTGCCAAATAGTCAGCGAACAGCTGACAGCCTTGTTGGATGAAAAAGATCCTATTCCGGACAAGTATTTTCTTGAGGTTTCGTCTCCCGGCATCGACAGGCCGCTGAAAAAAGACAAGGATTTTGAAGCAGCCTATGGTACAAAGGTTGATATTATGTTTTTTGCTCCCTGGGAGGGCTTAAAAAATTTGACCGGCGTATTGGAAACCCATGACGATGAGGCTGTTTGGGTAAGAAAAATTATTAAGGGTAAGGAATTTAAGAATCCTGATCGTATTGAACGCAAATTGATTTCGGTTATCAGACCGCATATTGACTTTTAAAAATACAGAAAAATAGGAGGCGTACTAAGTGAACGCAGATTTTATCTCAGCCATTCAAGAATTGGGAAAGGAGAAGGGTATTGATCCCGAGATCCTTTACAAGGCTGTTGAGGACGCTTTGGTTACTGCTTACAAAAAAAATTCTAACACTAATCAAAATGTTAGAGTAGATATGAATAAGGAAACCGGTGAAATCCATGTTTACGCTCAACGAACCGTAGTAGAGGGCGAGCCTATCGACGAAACAGAAATTGTTTTAGATGAAGCCCAGGCTATTGATGCTCGTTATATGGCAGGCGATATTGTTGAAATAGAGGTTACTCCGAAAAACTTTGGCCGTATTGCTGCGCAAAATGCTAAACAGGTTGTAGTACAGCGTATTCGTGAGGCTGAACGCGGACAAGTTTACGAGCGTTTCCAAAGCCGTAATCAGGATATTGTTACCGGCATTATCCAGCGTATGGAAAACAAAAATGTTTACATTGATTTGGGTAAGGTAGAAGCAGTTTTAACTCCTAACGAGCAAATTCCCGGAGAAATATACCAATACCATGATCGTATGAAAACCTTTATTGTGGAGGTTAAGCGTTCTACTAAAGGCCCGCAGATTATGGTTTCCCGTACTCATCCGGGCTTGCTCAAGCGTTTGTTTGAATTGGAAGTGCCGGAAATTCATGACGGCGTTGTAGAAATTAAATCCGTAGCCCGCGAACCGGGTATGCGTTCTAAAATCAGCGTATATACTGCTGATGAAAACATAGATCCCGTGGGCGCATGTGTTGGTCATAAGGGGATGCGCGTGCAGACCATTGTAAACGAGCTGCGCGGCGAAAAAATCGACATTGTAAAATATAGTGAAGATCCAGCTCAATATGTGGCTAACGCTTTAAGTCCGGCGAAGGTTGTGAGCACCAATATCAATGAAACAGAAAAAATCTGCCGCGTGGTAGTTCCTGATTATCAGCTTTCCTTGGCTATTGGTAAGGAAGGACAAAACGCCCGCCTGGCAGCTAAGCTTACCGGCTGGAAAATTGATATTAAGAGTGAAAGTCAAGCTAATGAAGAAACTGCTGAAGCAGAGCAGGAAGCAGAATGAAAGCAAAAAAAATTCCGCAGCGTAAATGTGTAGGCTGCAATGAAATGAAAGATAAAAAGGCTTTGCTGCGCATCGTTCGTTCTCCCGAAGGTGAAATCAGCCTAGATTTAACCGGCAAGAAGAACGGTCGTGGCGCTTATGTGTGCCCCGACAAGGAGTGCATTATGAAGGCTGTGAGGGAGAAACGTTTGGAACGCGCCTTGGAAAAGCCTATTAGCGAAGCAGTAACAAAGCAGTTGCTGGAGGATTTGGAGTATGGTCAACAATAAGCAGGCCTTTGCACTGGGCTTGGCTCAGAAAGCAGGCAAAGTGGTTTCCGGTGATTTTGCGGTGAAGAGCGCACTGAAAGCCGGAAAAGTGAAGCTTTTGGTGGTGGCCTGTGATACATCACCCAACTCCAAAAAAGAATTGCATTATTTGGCTGAACAGGAAGATGTGCCTGTAGTAGAGCTTTTGACCCGCTGGGAGCTGGGAAATGCTATGGGCAAAGGTCAAAGAGCTGCCGCGGCTATTATAGACAGCAATTTTGCCAGCATGTTGCAGGGTAAATAGTCTCTTTGTGTCTAGTCTGGAGGTGGATGCATGAGTAACAAAAGAATATATGAAGTGGCTGCCGATTACGGCAAGCCCGTAAATGAAGTTTTAGATTTATTGAAAAAACATAATTTAGAAAAGAAAAATTTTAGCGGCGCAGATGAGCAGGTTATGGCTGTAATACGCAAAGCTTACGACAAAAATCCTGAACCGCCTAAACCGGCTCCTAAACAAGAAAAAAAGCAGGAGCCTGTGAAGCCGGCTGTCGGAAAAAATCAACAGCCTCAGCAAAAAAATAATAAAAACGGTCAGAGGAATATGCAGCAAAATAATCAAAGCCAACGCAATAACAACGGGCAGCAGAGCCGTCCCGAAAACCGTCAGGGAAATAACGGCCAGCAAGGCAATCGCGATAACCGCAATCAAAACCAAAATCGCGGCAGCGGCCAGCAAGGCAATCGCGATAACCGCAATCAAAACCAAAATCGCGGCAGCGGCCAGCAGAGCCGTCCCGAAAACCGTCAGGGCAACAACGGTCAGCAGGGCAATCGCGATAACCGCAATCAAAATCAAAACCGTGATAATCGTCAGGGAAATCGCCAAGGCGGTTACGACAATAAACGTCAGGGAGGCATTTTTGTCGGCCCTAAGGGTCAACAGTCGGGACAGGCTGCTCACGGTGAAAGCCGCAGCATGAATAATTCCCGCCCTGCTGTTCGCACGGAAAACCGCAGCGAGAGCAGAGGCGAGGCTGTTCGTGAGAAGAGCAACCGCAAGGAAATCAACAGAAATCGTAAAGAAAAACCGCAGATTAAAGGCTCCTACGCGACTAAGGAAAGCCGCCCGAACCGTAGCGCCGGTCATCAAATGCCGGTGAACCGCAACCGCAAGCCTAATAATGCCCCTAAAGTTCCGGCTGCAGCTGTGGAAGTAGTTCGTCCTACTCATGTGGAAATTGGCGAATCTATCAACGTACAGGAATTTGCTAAGCTGATTAAACGCGAAGTAAATGAAGTTATTAAGGCGCTCTTTATGTTGGGCATGATGGTTACGATCAACCAGGATATTGATTTTGATACGGCTCAGCTTATTGGTGATAACTTTGGCGTAGAAGTTGGTCAAAAGGCTCCCGAGGAAGACCCGACAGAAATTCCTGAGGTTGACGATCCGGAAGAAAAACGCTTGCCGCGTCCTCCTGTTATCACCGTTATGGGTCACGTTGACCACGGTAAGACTTCTTTGCTGGACGCTATCCGCAAAACTAATGTTACCGCTCGCGAAGCAGGCGGTATTACTCAGCACATTGGTGCTTATAAGGTCAATTATCAAGGTAAGCAAATTGTTTTCTTAGATACTCCCGGTCACGAAGCTTTTACCGCTATGCGTGCCCGCGGCGCGCAGGTAACCGACGTAGCAATTTTGGTTGTTGCAGCGGATGACGGTGTTATGCCGCAAACTATTGAGGCAATTAACCACGCTAAAGCCGCTAAAGTGCCTATTATTGTTGCTATCAATAAAATGGACCGAGCAGGTGCAAATCCTGATCACGTTAAACAGCAGCTTGCTGAACACGGCTTGATTCCTGAAGACTGGGGCGGCGATACCATTATGGTTCCCGTATCCGCTCATCAAAAAACTGGTATCACCGACCTTTTGGAAATGATTCTTTTGGTTGCCGAAATGCAGGAGTTAAAAGCCAACCCCAATCTGCCGGCTCACGGTACTATTATCGAAGCGCAGCTTGACAAAGGCCGCGGTCCGGTAGCGACCGTTTTAGTACAGCGCGGTACGCTGCATATTGGCGATACTATTATTGCCGGTACCAGCTTCGGTAAAGTACGTGCCATGGTTAATGACCGTGGTGAAAAGGTCAAGAAGGCTCTGCCGTCTACTCCGGTAGAAGTTTTGGGCTTGAATGATGTTCCTCAGGCAGGCGATATTTTAGACAGTACCGAAGAAAAAATTGCCCGTAGCGTAGCTGAAAAGCGTATCGCTAAAAAGAAGGAAGAAGAGATTAAGCTTAACTCTAAGGTTTCTTTGGACGACTTGTTCCAGCGTATTCAAGAGGGCGAAATCAAAGAATTAAACATTGTTGTTAAGGCTGATGTTCAGGGTACTATCGAAGCTTTGAAGGCTTCCTTAGAAAAGATTAAGAACGATGAGGTTAAGGTAGTTGTAGTTCATGCCGGTGTCGGCGCTATTACCGAGTCCGACGTTATGCTGGCATCTGCCGCTAACGCTTTAATTATTGGCTTTAATGTTCGTCCTGATGCAAACGCCCGCAAGGCTGCCGAAACAGAGAAGGTTGATGTACGCACTTACCGTGTAATTTATGATGCTTTGAACGATGTAGAAGCTGCTATCAAAGGTATGCTGGCTCCTAAATTCAAAGAGGTTGTTCAAGGCCGCGTAGAAGTTCGTCAGCTTATTACTATTTCCAAGCTGCTCATTGCCGGCTGCTATGTACTGGAGGGCAAGGTTACTAACAGCTCTAAAGTGCGTATTATCCGCGACGGCATTGTGCTGCACGAGGATGTAATTGATTCTCTGCGCCGTTTTAAGGATGACGTCAAAGAGGTTGCCCAAGGCTATGAGTGCGGTATCACCTTGGAAAAATACCGTGACTTAAAAGAGGGCGACGTTTTTGAAGTTTACGACATGGAAGAGGTCGCAGTAGAATAATTTGAGGATATAATAAATGGCTAGATTAAGAGTAGAAAAGGTTCAGGAGGCTATTCAGCATGAAATCAGCAATATGCTGCTGCATGATGTCAAAGACCCGCGTATTCAGTTTGTGACTGTAACCGGCGTCGAGCTGACTGACGATATGAGCTACGCTAAAGTGTTTATTAGCATGTATGGTCCTAAGGAGAAGCAGGAGGAAACCTGGAAGGCTTTGAATAAAGCTTTAGGCTTTATGCGCACGGAGATTGCCAAGCGTATCCGCCTGCGCTTTGCGCCGACCTTGCTTTTGCAAAAAGACACTTCTATGGAATACAGCGCTCATATCCAAAGCATTCTGGACAAAATTAAAAAAGAAAAAAAGCCTGCTGATGTAGATGCAGTGGAGGTCGCTAAGGATGAGTAAGGAGCTTTCTTTGCAAGCAACCGGTTCCTTGCTGTTAGCGGCGCAGAAAATAGTTCTTTGTACCCATGTGAGCCCGGACGGAGATACTCTGGGCTCTGTCCTGGGTTTGGCGCGTTTTTTGCGTCAACAAAGCAAAGACGTCACTGTTTACTGTGATGACCAAATCAATCAAAGCTTTAGCTTTATTCCCGATATAGAGCTGGTGGAGCGTCCGGTTGCCGGTGAAAAAATTTCCTGCGATTTGTTGGTTGTGATTGACGCCAGCTCCTTTGACAGAATAGGTTTAGTTGCCGAGGTTGTGTCGTATAAACAGCTGCTGAATATAGATCATCATATTTCTAATACTCGTTTTGCCGAATATCTTTATTTGGATGCGCAAGCGGCGGCGACGGGTGAGATTATGTGTGATTTATTTCAGACTATGGCCTGGCCTGTTGACAGAGAAATAGCGGATTGCTTTTATATTGCTATTTCTACCGACTGCGGCTCCTTTCGTTATGCCAATACTACGCCTAAAACTATGCGCGCTGCTGCCTGGCTTTTGGAGTATGGTGTGGAACCTAATGAAATCAGCGACCAGCTGGATATGCGTTCCCGTTTGACTATGGAGCTTTTAAGCAAGGTTTTGCCGTCCTTGACCTTTGAGAAAGACGGTAAAATTGCTTATCTGACTATCACTAACGATTTATACGATAAAGACGCTAACACGGACAGCTTTGTCAACTATCCGCGTTATATTGAAGGCGTCAAGCTTGCCGTTATGTTTAAGGCCGTGGAGCCTAAGGTGACGCGCGTCAGTATGCGCTCCAGCGGCGTTGATGTAGCGCAGGTTGCTGTTGGCTTTGGCGGCGGCGGTCATCTGCGTGCGGCAGGATGTACCATCTATGCGGCAGTGGAGGAAGCGCGAGAGCAGCTGCTGGCGAAGCTGCGCGAATTAGTTTAATGGACGGTATTTTTAATGTTTTAAAACCTCCCGGTATGACTAGTCACGATGTGATTGGCTTTCTGCGCCGGGTATTGAATACAAAAAAAATAGGACATGGAGGCACGCTGGATCCGGATGCGGCCGGCGTGCTGCCTGTTTTTGCAGGCTCTGCTACAAGATTGCTTTCTTATGCGGTAGAAGGCCGCAAGCAGTACATTGCTGAATTTACTTTGGGCGAGCAGCGCGATACAGGCGACGACAGCGGGCAGATAGTTAAAACTATGCCTGTGCCGCCTATAAGCGAAGCGGAATTAAAACAGGTTCTGCAAAAATTTCTTGGTAAGCAAATGCAGCTTCCTCCTATGTACAGCGCTATTAAGGTTAACGGTCAAAAGCTGTATCAATTGGCACGTAAAGGCGTAGAGGTGCAGCGTCAGGCTCGGCCTATTGAAATTTATAAGCTGGAGCTGCTGTCTGCTGCGCTGCCGGCAGAGCAAATTGAGCTGGCAGAACTTGACAAGTATAAATTTACTGTGGCTGTGGAATGCAGCAAGGGAACCTATATTAGAGTTTTAGGCGAGGACATTGCCGCTGCTTTAGGAACCTGCGGAACTATGAGCTTTTTGCTGCGTACTCAAGTAGGCAGTTATTTGTTGGAAAACGCTCATACTCTGCAGGAAATTGCCGCGAATCCTGTGGCGTACTGTGCCGAACTGTTAACGGCGGTTGAGCATTTGCCAAAGCTCGTGCTTAACGCACGGCAAGCGGCGCGGATTACTAACGGTGTGCGTACAACTATCGCCGGGACGTTGGCAGGGCAGTATGTGCTTTTAGGACCGCAACAAGAATTTCTCGGCATCGGCAAGTGCCAAGATGAAAAGGTGCAGGCAGAAAAAATTTTTGCTCATTACCAAATGTCCGCAGAGGAATAGATATAGATGGAAATTATTCATTCGTTAGAACAATTACATAAATTTTCTGTGCCCTGCGTGGTAGCCTTGGGAACCTTTGATGGATTACATCGCGGTCATTTAGAAATTATCGGTGCCGCTAAAGAACAGGCGCAGAAAACTGATGCTAAGCTGGCTGTATTTACTTTCAGCAATCATCCCTTTGCCTGCTTTAAGTCTGATAAGGTGCCGCCGACGCTGATTACTTCTGCGCAAAAACAGGAGCTTTTACAGCGGTTAGGCGTAGATGTGCTGATAGATATTCCGTTTGATGCCAGTGTAGCCAATTTAGAGCCGGAAACTTTTTTGCAGAAGCTGCAAAAAATAGGTTATAGCAGTTTAGTTGTAGGCAGTAATTTTACCTATGGTATTCGCGGCGCAGGCAACGTTACGACTTTGGCTGCCAGCGCGCATGAATTAGGCTTTGAGTTAGTCGTGCGCAGTCTTGTCAGCGATGGCGCGACTGTTATCAGCAGCACTGTTATCCGCCGTTTGATTGCCGAAGGTAATGTTGCAGAAGCCAATAAGATGCTGGGACGTTGTTACAGCCTAACCGGTATCGTGGCTCACGGCAACGAAAGAGGACGCATTTTAGGCTTTCCCACAGCTAATATTGAGCTGAAAGACAGCAAGCAGGCCGTTCCCTGCGGCGGAGTATATGCAGTACGAGCTTTAGTTAACGACAGGCGTTATCAGGGAATGGCGAATATCGGTAAAAATCCTACCTTTAACGATGTGGAAAGCGTGCGCTTAGAAACGCATATTTTTGATTTTCATCAGGATATTTATGACCAGCAAATTACCGTAGAATTTGTGGAGCGTTTGCGCGGTGAAGTAAAATTTACTTCTGTTGAGGAACTGAAACTGCAATTAGCAGCAGATGCTGCGCAATGCAGAAAAATTTTACAGTAAATAGCTAAAATATATTAAAAACTTTACAAAAAACTTGCGTAAGCATTGATAGTATGGTATACTATTCCAGTATGTGAACCAAGGCTTGGTGGTACGCTTCTCCGGCGGCTACTATGCTTTTGGCAATTTGCAAAATTTAGGAGGAAACAAACATGTTAACTAGCGAAGCAAAAACTGCTGTAATTCTCAACAATGCTCGTCATGAAGGCGACACCGGTTCTCCGGAAGTACAAATTGCTGTTCTGACCGAACGCATTAAATATTTGACTGAGCATCTGAAAGAGCACAAAAAAGACCATCATTCCCGTCGCGGCCTGCTGAAAATGGTAGGTAAACGTCGTGGCTTGCTGAACTACCTGCAAAGCAAAGATATTGAACGTTATCGTGCAATCATTGCTAAACTGGGTATTCGTAAATAATTCGCTTATAAGTAAGAGACTGTCACTGAAAAGTGGCAGTCTTTTTTATATACAATATGTGTATTTTTTATGTATTCAGTGAAATTTTCCGCATTAAAGCAGGAAAAAATGTACCTTTAGCAGAATATTACAAGCTATAAAATGATTTTTATGTAAAGGAGCTGAATGATATGCCATTGTTGATTTTAGTGATTATATTAAGTATTGTTGTTGCTGTTTTTGCTGTACAAAATGCTCTGACTGTATCTCTGAATTTTATCTTTTGGAGCTTTTCGTCGTCATTGGTGCTTGTTATTTTAGGGTCTTTTTTCATTGGTGTATTAGTAGCCACATGTTTTTTGCTGGCAATGAAAGCACGTCAATATCTGCAAGATAAAAAGACGCAGGAACAGATGAGCAAGCTGCAAGCTGAAAATACCCGTTTGCAGGAACGCATTGCTATGCTGCAGCATACCCAGATGCTGCATGATAAAGCGGCAACTAATACCGCGGACGCACAGCAGAATTTTGAGACGGATAAGAAGCAGTGATAGCTAAAGAACGTATTTGGGAAATACGTGAGTATGATGAGCACAAGGCAGGGTGCCTCGCGGCAGAGCTGGGGATATCTCCTTTAGTTACGGGGATTTTGCTGGAACGGGGCTTAAATGACACCCAGTCAATGCAGCAATTTTTATATGGCAGTTCTGCGCCGTTTCATGACCCGCTTTTGCTAAAGGATATGTGGCGGACTGTAGAGCGGATAGAAAAAGCTTTACAAGAGGGAGAGCAGATTACCGTTTACGGCGATTATGACGTGGACGGTATAACTGCGTCCTCTTTGCTGTATATTTATTTGCAGGGGCGTGGAGCCAAGGTAGAAACATATATTCCTCAGCGTAAAAGCGAGGGATATGGCTTAAATGATGAAGCCTTGAAAAATATTGCCGATAACGGTACTACTTTGGTAGTGACTGTGGACTGCGGCATCAGCGGTTTGCGCGAAGTACAGAATGCACCGGATTTTTTGGATATTATTATTACGGATCATCATACAGTGCCGGAAAATTTGCCGCCCGCTTATGCTATTGTTAACGCTAAGCAGGCTGACGATAATTATCCTTTTAAAGATTTAAGCGGCGTGGGCATTGCTTTTAAGCTTTGTCAGGCGTTAGAGTTAAGCAGGCAGCGAAAAAATCGCGGGGAGCTGCCTGATTGGGAAGAACTGACGGAATTGGCAGCGTTGGGAACTGTGGCTGATATTGTTCCGTTAGTTGATGAAAACCGCGAGCTTGTACGCCGTGGTTTGGCGGCTATGGAAAACACCAAGCTGGTTGGCCTGCAAGCTTTAATGGACGTGAGCGGCTTTACCGGCAAAAATATTTCTTCGGAGAGCATTGGTTTTGGTTTAGCTCCGCGGTTGAATGCCGTTGGGCGTTTAGAGCATGCTCAAAGAGCCGTAGAGCTTTTAGTAACTAAGGATGCTGACAAGGCGGCAGCAATTGCAGCGGAGCTTAATCAGGAAAACGCTTTGCGTCAGGAAATCAGCCGTCATATTTTGGCAGAGGCAGAAGCGCAGCTGGCGCAGGAAAAGCATATCGACACTGCCATAGTGCTGGCTAATTCCGGCTGGCATCAGGGCGTGATCGGTATAGTGGCTTCGCGTTTAGTAGATAAATATCATCTGCCAACGATTTTGTTGAGTATTTCTGATGATATGGCTAAAGGCAGCTGCCGCAGTATTCCGGCCTTGAATTTGTATGAGGCTATTGCGGCTGAAAGTGATATCTTAACTCAGTTCGGCGGACACCACCAAGCAGCGGGACTGACGCTGCCGACTGCAAAAGTAGAGGAATTTCGCCGACGCTTTAAGGAATATGTTCGTACACATTTACGGCCGGAGGATTACCAGCCTCATCAGGTAGTGGATTGCGTTGTTAAAGATAAAGGCGAGATTACCGTACAGGATTTAGAAGAGCTGCAGCTTTTGGAGCCTTGCGGCTGCTCGAATCCGTCGCCGGTTTTTGCTTTTCATAATGCGTTGCTGCATAACAGCAGAGCCATTGGCAGAGAGCAGCAGCATTTGCAGTTTACCTTGGACAAGGGTGATTTTTCGTACCGCAGCATTATGTGGAATAACGCGGAACTGCTGCATTTTATGTACGATAATATGATTGCCGATGTAGCTTTTCAGCCGAAAATCAATGTGTGGCGCGACGAAGCTACGGTGCAGCTTCATGCTGTGAGCATCAAGCAGGAGTTGAGCTTAGGCGATTTTCGTAATGCCGCCGTAAATAAATGGCAGCTTTTAACGGCTTTAGGTCGCGTGCATAATCGCTTGCAGGTTTTGGTGCAGAATAAGCTTCAGGCGGAAGCGCTAATGGATAAACAGCTTACGGCTTATGTAAAATTTGTGGAATATCGTGATTTAAAAAATATAGCAGATTTTGGCAAGGACAGCAATGCTGTAGTGCTGTTGGATTTTCCGCCAATTTCTTTGCCGGATTTAGTCAAAAGGCTGCGTTGCTATAAAATAAGTACGCTGTATTTGCTGTATAAGCAGCAAGAAGGCTCGCTGTTACTCAACGAGCTGCCTGTGCTGTGTCCTAATCGGGAAGCTATGGCTGTGGCCTATAGAAAAGTTATGGAAGAAATTGCCAAGCCGCCGCTGCATTTAACGTGGCTATTAGAGCGTTATGCAGACTGCGTTAGTGAAAATGCTGTAAAAATTATGGCGGAGCTTGGTTTTGTTGCCCTAAAAGATGATATAATAGAAAAAAATATTATCCAACGTTGTCAGCTGGAGAATTCGCCCTTGTATGTGCAGTTGCAGCAGCAGCGGCAGCATTTGGAAGCAATATATAAAGAAAATTTGCGTTTAAGCCAGCACGATTTGCTGCGCGGCTGACGCTGGGGATAGGAGTGGGGATAGTATGCCCTCAACAGAAAATATTACTGATGTAGACAAGCTTTTTAGTGAAATAGAAGCGTATTTAAATCCGGAGCAGGCAGCGTTTGTGCGTAAGGCATATGAATTGGCGGCAGAAGCGCATAAAACCCAAGTGCGTAAATCCGGTGAGCCATATATTATTCACCCTATTGGCGTAGCGGGAATTTTGGTCAGCCTGCAAATGGACGAAAAAACCTTGGCGGCGGCTTTTTTGCATGACGTAGTGGAAGATACCGATTATACCTTGGACGATATTAAAGAACGCTTTGGCGTAGTTGTTGCCAATTTAGTAGACGGCGTTACGAAGCTGGGTAAAATCGAATATATTTCCAAAGAGGACCGTCAAATAGAAAATTACCGTAAAATGTTTTTGGCTATGGCAAGAGACATTCGCGTAGTATTGATTAAGCTGGCAGACAGACTGCACAATATGCGCACGATGAAATATATGCCCGTACACAAGCAGCAGTCTATTTCCCGAGAAACCTTGGAGATTTATGCTCCTCTGGCGCATCGGCTTGGTATCTCCGCCATTAAATGGGAACTGGAAGATTTGGCTTTCCGTTATATGGAGCCGGATATTTATTACGATTTAATGGAGCAGGTGAAGATTAAACGCCGCGAGCGCGAAGCCATGATTAACGACGCTATGGCGACGCTGAAGGACGCTGTGGAAAAAGCCGGTATTCGCTGTGAAATTCAAGGCAGACCGAAAAATTTCTACAGTATTCATAAAAAAATGCTGCGCGACCATAAGCAGCTCAACGAAATTTATGATCTTTTGGCTATTCGCGTTTTAGTGGATACAGTTAAGGATTGCTATGGTACATTAGGTATTGTTCACAGTATGTGGCGTCCGATTCCCGGACGATTTAAAGACTATGTAGCTGTGCCTAAATCCAATATGTACCAATCTCTGCATACCACTGTACTCAGTTCTGCGGGACAGCCTTTGGAAATTCAGATTCGTACCTTTGAAATGCACCGCATCAGCGAATATGGTATTGCCGCGCATTGGCGCTATAAAGAAAGCGGTGGCTCTAAGCCTGCTACCGGTGCGGACAAGAGCTTTGATGCCAAGCTGTCCTGGCTGCGTCAGCTTTTGGAATGGCATAATGATATGAATGATTCCCGTGATTTTGTTAATACGGTGAAGATGGATATTTTTGCGGATGAGGTCTTTGTTTTCACTCCCCGCGGTGACGTTATCGATTTGCCCGTGGGCAGCGTGCCCGTCGACTTTGCTTATCGTATTCATACGGACGTTGGCAATCGCTGCGTAGGCGCTAAAGTTAACGGACGCATTGTGCCTCTCGATTATCAGCTGAAAAACGGCGATATAGTAGAGGTTATCACTTCTAAGCAATCCAACGGACCAAGTCGAGACTGGATAAATATTGTTGGCTCCAGCGATACCAGGAATAAAATTAAAAACTGGTTTAAAAAAGAGCGTCGTGAAGAAAATATTCTTAAAGGACGCGAAATGCTGGAGCGTGAGGTTAAGCGCCTGGGTTACGAAATCAAGGTGCTGATGACTCCTGAAAAATTAAAGGCCGTAGGCAATAAGCTACGCATTGACACAGACGAAAATTTGCTGGCTACCTTGGGCTATGGCGGTGTAACCTTAAACACCGTTATGTCTAAGCTGGTAGAGTTATATAAGAAAGAGCAGAAGCTGGAAACTACTAAGGATTTGGCGCAGGTTTTGGCTGAATTGAAGCCGCGTAAATCTAAAGCCAAGGCTAGTCATGGTATTCTTGTTAAGGGCGAGGAAGGTATTATGGTTAAGCTGGCGCGCTGCTGCAATCCTATTCCCGGAGACCAGGTAATTGGTTATATTACCCGCGGCAGCGGCGTTTCCGTACATCGTGCCGATTGTCCCAACGTGCTCAGTAATAATCCGGAGGAACAAAGCCGTTTGATTGAGGTTTCTTGGGATGTTGGTATTGATGACGTTTATAAGGTTAATATCATGATTACTTCTCAGGACCGTCCTGGTATGATGAGCGATATCATGAATATTACCAGCGAAGCTAAGCTGAATATTTTCTCTTTAAGCTGCCATACGGATAAAAACAAAATGGCAACTACACACATGGGCTTGGATATTACCAGCTTAGACCAGCTGGAATATGTGATGAATCGCATCCGCCGCATGAAGGGCGTATATGCCGTTGAGCGTGTCTTTTCTACTATCGGCAGCGGGGGTAAGCGCAAATGAGAGCGGTGGTACAGAGAGTTGATTGTGCCAGTGTTACGGTCAATGGCGCTGTCAGCGGCAAAATAGCTAAAGGACTGTTGGTGCTTTTAGGTGTAGCCGAAGGAGATACGGATAAGGACTTAAATTATATTGTAGATAAGGTTTGCGGCCTGCGGATTTTTGAAGACGCAGCAGAAAAAATGAATTTATCTGTACAGGATGTAGGCGGCAGTATTTTGGCTGTTTCTCAATTTACCTTGTGCGGAGATTGCCGCAAGGGTAAGCGTCCGTCCTTTGATAAAGCTGCTAGGCCCGATCTTGCCAACGCTTATTATGAGCGCTTTGTAGCCGCCTGCCGCGACAAAGGTATTGCAGTGAAAACAGGGGTGTTTAGAGCTCATATGCTGGTAGAATTAGTTAATAATGGACCTGTGACTATCTTGTTAGATAGTACGAAATTGTTTTAGGAGGAAATTTATGAAAATATATAGACAAGAAGTTGGTATGCTGGCCACTAATTGTTATTTGGCTGTCAACGAGGAGCTGAAAGAAGGCGTTATCGTTGATCCGGGCGCTGATTGTGAAGCCATTTTGGAGATGGTAGCAGCGGCTGACGTTAAGGTGGCAGCAATTGTTTTGACCCACGGACACAGCGACCATATCGGCGCTTTAAGCGAAGTGCGAAAGGCTACGGGCGCGCCGGTTTATATTGGCGAAAGCGATAAAGCATGCTTGACTAAGCCGGATGTAAACCTTTCCTTTTTTGTAGGACGCAATATCGAGTGCGAGCCGGCAGAGGATATTGTTCACGACGGCGATGTTTTAGAGCTTGCAGGCATGGAATTTATTGTGTTGGCTACTCCCGGCCATACTAAGGGCGGCGTATGCTACTACAATAAAGAAAATCAGGTTATGTTTGTAGGCGACACAGTTTTTTGTGAGTCTATTGGCCGTACAGATTTACCCGGCGGCAGTTATAAAGAAATTTTGCAGTCTATAAAAAATAAAATTTTAGTTTTAGATGATGGAGTAACGCTTCTGCCCGGACATGGGCCGCAAACCTCTGTGGGGTGGGAGAGACGCAGGAATCCTTTTCTGCAATAAGCAATGATGTTTAAGTATTGGAATCAAATTAAAACCAGTACGTGGTTCAAATTACTGGTGGCAGCAGCAATTTCTTATATTCTTTATTTGCTGGCAGGATTTATGTTGCCGGTGCTGCTGGCTATTGCTTTGGCTTTTGGACTTTATCCGTTGGTCAATGTTATTACGCAGGTGCGGGTAGCTCATGGCATGATTAAGCTTTCACGGGCAGTGGCCATAGTTTTGTCCTTGATTGGCTTTATTATTTTTTTAGTCATTACTGTGGGCTTTATTGTGCTGCCGCTTTTTGGACAAATGAACGATTTACTGGTTAAGCTGCCCCAGCTTACGGAACGTTCCAATCTGCAAGGCTTAGAATCTATGCTGCAAAATCCGCAGGCGATTCCCACGCTGCCTTCCAGCTTTGATATGCTTACTGACGGTGTTATCAACTGGGCAATGGGCTTTGTAAGCATGGTACTGCGTAACTTATTACGCAGCAGCTTGGAAATAGTTTCCAATCTTATCGGCTTGATTATTGTGCCGTTTTTGGCTTTTTATTTTCTTAAGGACTGGCGCGAGCTGCGCGACATGGCTATCAATTTATTTAATTACGACGTGCAGGAACGGGCTGCTAAAGTAATAGACGATATTGGCCGCACCTTGAGCGCTTATGTGCGCGGCCTTTTCAAGCTGAGCTTAATTTCCGGCTTTGTTATTACTGTGGGCACAGCCTTTTTAGGTATTGATTTTCCCTTGGTTTTAGGCTTTTGGGCTGTTTTAGCCGAAACCGTACCTGTTGTGGGGCCGATTATGGGCGCAGTACCGGCAGTTTTTATTGCTTACGGGCAAAGTTCGTCGGCCGCTCTGCATGTGGCGGTTTTCTATGCGATTTACTATCAATTAGACGCTAATTATATTATGCCGAAAATTATGGGCGCCAAGATTGATTTGCATCCTGTTTTTGTTATTGGCAGTCTGCTGGTAGGCGCGAAGCTTTTTGGTATTTTGGGTATGGTTTTTGCCGTACCTGTGGCTGCCGTTTATCGCGTGCTGTATAAAGAGCTTTGGCACGCCGAAGAGCGAATAGAAGCTGAGGATAATTCATGAATAAATATTTTTTTCTAAAACATTTTTGCGGATTTGAGATAACGCGGCCCGTGTGTGACATGGCCGCGTTCTTTGGCTATGAGCTGCGAGACGAAGCGGATATTAGTTTGCAGATAAATTTTGCAGATGATAAGATACAAGCTGACTTGTCAGCTGCTGCTCAAAAATATAGTTGTCAAATATTATGCCAGGCAGAGCAAGGCAGTGAAATTATATCAGGCGAAATCACGCGCTGCGTCAAGCTGGCTGTGCTGCAGGTGTTCAGTCAATTTACGGGCGTAGCTCCAGAGCTGCCTTGGGGAATTTTGACCGGCGTGCGTCCGGGAAAGTTGGCGCATAAATTATTGGACAACGGCGTAGCGACAGAGAAGATAGCTGCTAGCCTGCACAAAAAATATTTATTGCCTGTGGATAAAGGCGAGCTGCTGAAAAACATTGCCGTCAAGCAGAAGCAGGTTTTATGCGACAGCACTCGCTGGCAGGATGTAGGAGTTTATATCGGCATACCTTATTGTCCGTCGCGCTGTTCCTATTGCTCGTTTCCGGCAGGAATTGTGCCTGCGGATGAAGAATCTCAGCAAAACTTTCTAAATTTGATTGAACAAGATATCAAAAATGTGGTACAATTACTAGGTATGCATAGTTTGTCTGTGCGCAGTCTTTATATTGGCGGCGGCACACCAACCTGCCTTAACGATAATGTTTTTGCCAGACTGGTAAATCTTGTGCGGAAGCATTTGCGTTTTGCTGACGTAGATGAATTTACGGTAGAGGCTGGTCGTCCCGATTGCTTTAGCAAGGCTAAGCTGGCGGCGATGGAAGCGGTTGGCGTAAACCGCATCAGCGTCAACCCGCAGACCTTTCATGATAAAACCTTGCAGCTTATTGGCCGCAGGCATTCTGTGGTAGATTTTTATCGTGCTTATGAAGACGTTCGCCATAGTAAAATTCCTGTGGTGAATATGGATTTGATTATTGGTCTGCCCGGCGAAACGGCAGCAGAAATTTCTTTTAGTCTGCACGAAGCTGTAAAGCTGGCGCCGGAAAATTTAACTATTCATACGCTTGCCTTAAAACGCAACGCACCGCTTTTCGGTTCGGCAATGAGCTTGTCTGCTCAAGCAGCCGCCGATTTAGTAGAAGAGGGCAAAAATCTCGCTATCCAGGCCGGATTAGAGCCTTATTATTTATATCGTCAGCATTATATGCTGGGGCATTTGGCCAATATAGGTTACTCTAAGCCGGGAACGGAAAGCATTTATAATATCCAGATGATGGAAGAACGTCATCCGGTAATTGGCGTAGGACCTTCATCTTCTACAAAGCTGCCTTTGTCCGACGGACATCATCTGCGGCATGTTAATATGCCGAAAAATGTAGCCGTTTATGGACAAAATTTACCGGCTTTGCTGGCTAAAAGAGCAAGTATATTCAATTAAGATAAAGGAGGCGAAGTCAGCATGCTGACTACAGCACCCAGAGGTACGAAGGATATCATGCCTTCTGACGTAAACGCATGGCGTTATCTGGAAGAAACCGTGCGGAGAATTTGTGCCCAATATGGCTATAAAGAAATTAGAACTCCGGTTTTTGAGCATACGGAGCTCTTCCAGCGCGGTATTGGCGATACTACCGACGTAGTAGAAAAGGAAATGTACACCTTTACCGACCGCGGCAATCGCAGCATTACTCTGCGTCCTGAAAATACCGCGTCTGCCGTGCGCGCTTATGTAGAGCATAAGCTCAGCAAGGAGGAGGGACTGGCAACCAAATTTTATTATATTGGCTCCATGTTCCGTTATGACAGACCGCAGGCAGGACGTCTGCGCGAGTTTCACCAATTTGGTGTGGAAGCATTGGGCGTTCCCGGACCTAATGTAGATGCCGAAATTATTCTTTTGGCAGTGCAGGTGCTCAAAGAGCTTGGCTTGAAAGATTTGAAGCTGAAAATAAATTCCGTTGGTTGTCCGAACTGCCGTCCCCGGCACAGAGAAAAGTTACAGGAGTTTTTCCGTCCGTATTTTGACGAGCTGTGCAAGGATTGCCAAAGCCGTTTTGAGCGTAATCCCTTGCGCTTACTGGACTGTAAAAATCCTCATTGTCAGGAATTAGGCGTAGGTGCTCCCAGTCTGGAGGAATGTTTGTGCGACGATTGCAAGGCGCATTTTACAGGCGTAAAAGAGCTTTTGACTGCTGCCGGTGTAGCTTTTGAGGTTGATCACAATTTGGTGCGCGGCCTTGATTATTATACTAAAACTGCTTTTGAAATTCAGTATGCGCCCTTAGGAGCGCAAAGCGCTGTTTGCGGCGGCGGACGTTACGACGGCTTAGTGCAGGAAATCAGCGGCGACGAAGCGCGTCCCGGTATTGGTTTTGCTATGGGTATGGAGCGCGTGCTGCTGGCTTTGGAAAAACAACAGCTGCTGCCGTCTTTTGATGAAACAATCGATGCTTATATTGTCTGCCCTAAAAAAGAAAACTTTACTTTGGCCTTTAAAACTGCTATTGAATTGCGCCGTGCAGGCTTTAAAGTTGAATATGATTTCAACGGACGCAGCATGAAAGCACAGATGAAGCAGGCCAATAAATTCCAGGCTCAACAAGTGTTAATCTTTGGTGAGGACGAAATTGCCCGCAATGCCGTTACCGTGCGTAATATGGCTACTAGTGAGCAGCGGGAAATCGCTCTCAATGATATAATTAACTTTTTCAATTCTTTATAAATTTTTAAGTAGAGGTGCTAAGATATGATTAACGAAAAACGCAGTCACCATTGCGGCGAACTGGGCAAAAAGCAAGCCGGCGACAAAGTAGTTTTGTGCGGCTGGGTTGCTAAACGTCGTGACCACGGCGGATTGATTTTTATTGACCTGCGTGATCGCAGCGGTATTGTACAAGTTGTTGCTGACCCTGAATCTGCTGGCAGCAGCTTTAAAACTGCCGAAGATATTCGTAACGAATATGTAATTAAGGTAGTAGGCAACGTTCGTATGCGCGATGAGGATACCATTAACGAAAATATTCCTACCGGCACTATCGAAGTGTTGGCTAACGAAATCGAAGTATTGAACAAGGCAAAAACTCCTCCGTTCTATATTAAAGACGAAATTGATACCGACGAAAATTTGCGTCTCAAATTCCGTTATTTGGACTTGCGTCGTCCGGAAATGCAGCGCAATCTGATTTTGCGTCACAAGGTTGCTAAATTGATGCGCGATTATTTGGACGAGCATCGTTTCCTAGAGATTGAAACTCCTATGCTGTGCAAATCTACTCCTGAAGGCGCACGCGATTATCTTGTTCCCAGCCGCGTAAACCCCGGCAAATTCTATGCACTGCCGCAGTCCCCGCAAATTTTCAAACAGCTTTTGATGGTTGCGGGCATGGAGCGTTATTTCCAAATCGCTCGCTGCTTCCGTGATGAAGATTTGCGTGCAGACCGTCAGCCTGAATTTACCCAACTGGATATGGAAATGTCCTTTATGGAAGTAGACGAAATTTTGGCTTTGATGGAAGGCTTGATTTATCACATTTTCAAAGGCGCTTTGGGCAGAGAAATTAAAATTCCCTTCCAACGTCTCACTTGGGACGAAGCAATGGATCGTTATGGCAGCGACAAGCCCGACCTGCGCTTTGGCATGGAATTGGTAAACATGGCTGATGTTGTTAAGGATGCTGACTTCACTGTGTTCCGTTCTGTTATCGAAAACGGCGGCCAAGTTAAGGCTATCAATGTAAAAGGCTATGCTAATATTCCTCGCCGTGAAGCTGACCATCTGAAAGACTTTGTTGCTATTTATGGCGCTAAGGGTTTAGCTTATATCCAATACTTAGCAGATGGCACTGTTAAATCTCCTATTGCTAAATTCTTTACTCAAGAGCAAATGGATGCTATCTTGGCAACTGCTAAGGCTGAGCCCGGCGATTTGCTGTTCTTTGTAGCGGATAAACCCTCTGTAGTAGCTGCTGCTTTGGGCGCGCTGCGTATTGAAATGGCTAAACGCCGCGGCTTGATTGATCCTGATGAACTGGCCTTCACTTGGGTAGTTGATTTCCCTATGTTTGAGTATGACGAGGAAGAAAAACGCTATGTAGCTATGCACCATCCGTTTACTTCTCCTCGCGACGAGGATCTGCCTTTGCTGGAAACCGATCCAGGCAAGGTATATGCTAAGGCTTATGATATGGTTCTCAATGGTACCGAAATTGGCGGCGGTTCCATCCGTATTCATCGCCGTGACGTGCAAAAAGCAATTTTCAAAGCTATTGGCTTGTCTGACGAAGAAGCACAAGAGAAATTTGGCTTCATGATGAATGCGTTTGAATATGGTGCTCCTCCTCATGGAGGTTTGGCATTTGGTTTAGATCGTTTGATTATGATTATGGCTCAACGCGAATCCATCCGCGATGTTATTGCTTTCCCCAAAACTCAGAGCGCTTCTGATTTGATGACTCAAGCTCCTAACGATGTTGATGAAAAACAATTGCGTGAACTGCATATCAAAACCTCTCTGCTGATGAAAAAAGAGGCAAAATAAGCTTAGCTTTTGCTTGCTTTAGAGCGAATCCCCATAAAATGTTTTACGCATTTTGTGGGGATTTTTTACTTGAAAAAGCTAAGGGTTTTTGATATTATATATATGTCAGTGATAGCTGACATAGCATAAATACTGGTGAAAAAATACAAATTATACCCCTGCGATGTTCGTTACATTGCTCCATAGGTTTTGAGCCAACACTCTTACCTAGGGAGTCTGATACTTCTTCTATCAAAAACCAGCCTCCTTTGAGTGGACTTTTGCGATAGAAGAGAAGGCACCCACCTGCACATGCAGGTTCAAAACAAGGAGCTGGACGGCATTGTGGGGATTAATTTTTATAGGTATTATCATGGATAGCTTATTTGGCAATCTTTTTGAAACTGAACAAAGACAAACGAAACCTTTGGCAGACCGTATGCGTCCGGAAAGCTTGAGCGATTTTGTGGGACAGGAAAAGGCTGTGGGAAAAAACAGTCCCCTGCGGCGGATGATTGAGCGTGATATGCTGCAATCGGTGCTGTTTTACGGGCCGCCCGGAACCGGCAAAACCACTTTGGCGCAGGTTATCGCCCACGTTACAGGCGAGCAGTTTGTGGCTATCAACGCCGTTTCCAGCGGCGTGCCGGAGCTGCGTAAGCTTATCGGCAAAGCGCAGGAGGACCAACGGCGCGGTTTAGGGCGTACGATTGTTTTTATAGACGAAATACATCGCTTTAATAAAGCGCAGCAGGATGTACTACTGCCCTATGTAGAAAATGGTACTATCGTATTGATTGGCGCAACGACAGAAAATCCTTTCTTTGAGATAAATTCGCCCTTGCTTTCCCGCATGAAAGTTGTGCGCTTGGAAAAATTGCAGCCGCAGCATTTAGTGCAGATTTTACAGCGTGCTATTGCGGACCGACAGCGTGGTTTTGGCGACAGCTTTCGCGCTGAGCCGGAAGCTTTGCAGATTATCGCTGATTTTGCGGCCGGAGATGCCCGCGGCGCTTTAAATATTTTAGAGCAGGCCGAATTTATGCTGCCGCTGCCCGGAGAAGGGGAGCGGGTGCTGACCAAGGAAATTCTGCACAGCGTTATCGGTACGGCTATGCAGCGCTATGACAAAAAAGGCGACCAGCATTACGATATTGTCAGCGCGTTTATCAAAAGTATGCGCGGCAGCGATGCCGACGCGGCGTTGCACTATTTGGCGCGTATGATTGAGGGCGGCGAGGACTTGCGCTTTATCGCCCGCCGTATTGTAATCTGCGCGGCGGAGGATGTAGGGCTTGCCGACCCGCAGGCGTTGGTAGTGGCTAATGCGGCGGCACAGGCGGCGGATTTTGTCGGTTGGCCGGAGGCACAGATACCGCTAGCCGAAGCAGTCTGCTATATTGCCAACGCGCCCAAAAGTAATACGGCGTATATGGGGATTGCCAATGCGCGGCATGATGTGCGCCATAAAAACTGCGGTAATGTGCCTAAGCATCTGCGTGACGCTCATTATCCCGGAGCAGCGGCTTTGGGGCACGGATTGACTTATAAATATCCGCATAATTTTCCCGGTGGCTGGGTGGAGCAGCAATATCTGCCGGACGAACTGCTGGGCGTGAAATATTATGTTCCCAGCGGGCATGGACAGGATGTAGGAAGAAAAAACAAAAAATAAAATTGCTCAAAAATTAAGCCTCCGAGGTCAGCGTAAAAACTGATTTCGGAGGCTTATTGATTTGTTATAAAAATTTTACTCTTGTCCGGGAACCTTCAAAACTGCGCCGGTAGCAGCGGAGGTTACAAGAGCCGCATAACGCGCCAAATAACCGGATTTAACCTTCGGCTCTGGGCAAACCCATTTAGCGCGGCGTTTAGCCAGTTCTTCTTCGCTTAATTTTACGTTCAGCGTGCGGTTAGGAATATCAATTTCAATGATGTCGCCGTTTTCAATCAGCGCGATATTGCCGCCCTCGCGTGCTTCGGGAGAAATATGACCGATGCAGGCGCCGCGGGTAGCACCGGAGAAACGTCCGTCGGTGAGCAGAGCAACATCCTTATCATGACCCATGCCTGCCAATACGGAGGTAGGATTGAGCATTTCGCGCATACCGGGGCCGCCTTTAGGGCCTTCGTAGCGGATAACAACTACGTCGCCGGATTGTACTTCTTTGCCGCAGATAGCAGCAATAGCTTCGTCTTCGGAGTTGTAAACTTTAGCCGGACCGCTGAAAACTTTCATAGAGGGGTCTACGGCAGATTCTTTAACAACAGAGCATTCGGGAGCGATATTGCCCTTTAAAACTGCAATGCCGCCGGTTTTATTGTAGGGATTTTCAATGCTGTGAATAACGTCTGCGCGTTTAATTTCTGCGTGCTCGATAATTTCGCCAATGGTTTTGCCGCTGACAGTGGAGCAGTCCTTATTGATAATGCCCAAGCGGTTCAGCTCGTGCATAACGGCAGGAATGCCGCCGGCTTCGTTGAGGTCGATAATATGGTGTGAGCCGCCGGGACTTAGTTTCGTCAGATAAGGGGTATGCTTGGAAATTTCGTCGAATAATTCCAAAGGCAGCTGAAGGCCTGCTTCGTGAGCGATAGCCGGCAGATGTAGCGCAGTATTTGAGGAACCGCCGATAGCCATATCCACAGTGATAGCATTTTTAAAGGCGTCCATAGTCATAATATCGCGCGGACATTTATTTTCAGCAACCAGCTTCATAACGGCCATGCCTGCATGCTTAGCCAAAGCGATGCGTTTGCCGTTATAAGCGGCAGGAATGGTGCCGTTGCCGGGCAGCCCCATGCCTAAAACTTCGGTCAGGCAGTTCATAGTGTTAGCGGTGAACAGACCGGAGCAGGAGCCGCAGCCGGGGCAGGCGCAGTGTTCAATTTCACTTAATTGGCAAGCGTCAATTTGTCCGGATTCAAAACGACCGGCCGCTTCAAAAACAGTGGAAACGCTGATATCTTTGCCGTTGAGTCTACCGGGGAGCATGGGACCGCCGCTGACTACGACCGTAGGAATATTCAGGCGGGCTGCCGCCATAAGCATACCGGGTACAATTTTATCGCAGTTGGGAATTAAAACCAAGCCGTCAAAAGCGTGACCGTTGGCAACTGCTTCAATAGAATCGGCAACCAGCTCGCGGCTGGCAAGCGGATATTTCATACCGTCATGACCCATAGCGATGCCGTCGCAAATACCGATGGCTGGGAACTCTATGGGAGTGCCGCCGGCTTCTAAAACACCGTATTTAGCAGCCTGGGCAATAGTATCCAAATGCATGTGGCCGGGTATAATTTCGTTAGCGGCACAGCAGATACCGATTAACGGTTTTTGTAATTCTTCTTCGGTATAACCCATAGCATAAAACAAAGAGCGATGGGCTGCGCGGGTGGAACCTTTTTTTACTTCTATACTGCGCATATTTTGAGACCTCTTTCCCTTATAATATAAATGTGTCTTACAAGACTACTTTGCCCTGAAACAGGTACTTAAAAAATTTTACATTTTTTAAGTCCAAAAGTCAAATGTTATGGAAAGTAATCTATAATATTCGCGCAAAAGTATTTTTTAGCGTATAATTTAGTTACATTGCTTACATTTTTTAAAGTTCCCAAAGATTTCACTACAGCAAAAGAGTAAATAGGTTATAATAATACTTAGAAAAAATATTGAAAAATTTTAGCAGCTCCAAGGAGGTTTTACAATGCAGACCAAATTAACTAAGCTTTTAGGTATTAAGTATCCCGTTATTCAGGGCGGTATGGCGTGGACCAGCGACGCTGGTTTGGCAGCAGCGGTTTCTAATGCAGGCGGCGCAGGCATTATCGGCAGCGGCGGACGAACAGTGGAGTGGACGCGGGAAGAAATTCGCAAGGCAAAAAAATTGACTGATAAACCCTTTGGCGTAAACGTTATGCTGATGGCTCCTAATGTTAGTGAGATTGTTGATATGCTGTGCGAAGAAAAGGTTGCTTTTGTAACATTGGGAGCAGGCAACCCTGTGCCGTTTATCGCAAAATTTCACGAAGCAGGAATTAAAGTGATACCCGTAGTGCCTAATGTTAAATTGGCCAAGCGTATTGAAGCCGCCGGTGCTGATGCGTTGGTTGTGGAAGGTATGGAAGCAGGCGGACATATCGGCAAGCAAACTACTATGGCATTGATGGAAAATGTGCTGCCGAATATCAAAAATATACCTGTGCTGGTTGCCGGCGGTATCAGCGACGGACGCGCGCTGGCAGCAGCTTTACTGATGGGCGCCGAAGGCGTGCAAATGGGCAGCCGGTTCTTGCTGACTACGGAATGTCCGGCACATCCGGCCGCTAAAGAAGCCATTATCAAAGCAACCGATACCGACAGCGTTGCTACAGGGTACAGCCGCAATTTAGGCGTGCGCTGCCTGGCTAACGCTTTTACCGACGCTTACACGGCCAAAGAAATCGCCGGAGCTTCCAAAGAAGAGCTGATGGCTATGGGCACTGGCACCAACCGTTTGGGAATTTTAGAAGGCGATACAGAAAAAGGCACGGTAATGGTTGGTCAAAGTCTTAATGTATTAAATGATATTTTACCTTGTAAGGAAGTTATGGAGCGTATTATTGCCGAAGCAAAAGCGGCTATTGAGCGCGTAAAAAATATTGAGTTGTAAAATTATTGCGAGAGCTATATTGCGGAATATCCGTGGTATAGCTCTTTTGCTTTAGCAAATGTAAAATTTGTTAAAAAAATCGATTAGTAATTGCTTTTTATCGATAAATAAGTTACTATAATATAAGCGCATAAATTTTGTAGAAAGAGGTATCTTCATGAAAAAATATTTATTGACTTTAATTATGACTTTAGTGCTGGCTTTGGGCTGCATGGGTTCTGCATTTGCTGCTGAAAGCAATTTAGTTGGCTTTGTGGATGTAAACCGCGTTTTCCGCAGCCATCCCGATTTTCAATCTACTATGAGCGTTCTTGATTTAGAACGTCAAAAAGCACAGACCGAATTTGAGCAAAAGGCTCCCGGCTTGGATGATAAGGGCAGACAAGAATTAGGTCAAAAGCTTTCCGAGCAGGTTGACAAAAAAGAAGCTTCTTTAATCAATCCTATTCGCAGCGCTATCCGCAAGGCTATTGGCGAGGTTGCTAAAGCTCATGGTATTGGCAGCGTAGTTTCCGCCGAATCCATGATTTTTGGCGGCTATGATTTGACTAACGAAGTTATTGCCAAGGTTGCCGAAGGTAAATAACAGCAAAACGCAAAACAACCCGGTTCGTCTGAGCCGGGTTGTTCAGACTGTCGAAAAAGGTCGCCGAGAGGCGGCCTTTTTTGATATAATTAAATAGGGTGATAAAAATGTTGGTAAAAGAACAAAATGAGCGTAATATCCTTGAATTTGTTAACATGGAAGAT
>Ga0129317_1000417_pt1 | contig 45940 bp, 49 predicted proteins | sample Cm1ome_FD_94430 | JGI IMG/M metagenome (GOLD analysis project Ga0129317, IMG submission 94430) | Eastern black-and-white colobus group fecal microbial communities from Wisconsin, USA - Cm1105 metagenome | ecosystem: Host-associated > Mammals > Digestive system > Large intestine > Fecal | place... | reverse complement strand
TTCTTCGTCAGCGCTTCAATTTTCTCACTCGATATACTTTAGTATTATCTCGTTCGTAAATTTTTGCGCTTCCTCGAATATGAGCAATTTTTCTTTGCCAAATCCTTTTTTGTCTAGCGATTTTGGCTTTTGTTTAGTGCCGTATCGCGTCGACTTGTATATAATACCACAGCGTTCCAATGCTGTCAACTCTTTTTTTGCGATTTTTTTACTTTTTTTGAGTAAATCTTTTTATAAAGAGACAAACCGATCATAGCGTTGCTTTTTAAATTACTTATCAATTCATCCTCGCTAAAAGCATTATCCAAATTCTGCTGCACAAGATAACGAGACCATAAACAAAGCATCACAAAAGGAGCTATTGTATTAAACAAAAAAAGCACTCCGATTTCTCGAAGTGCTATAATTTGCTTGGTGGGCGCTAACGGGATCGAACCGCTGACATTCTGCTTGTAAGGCAGACGCTCTCCCAGCTGAGCTAAGCGCCCGGAATGGTGACCGGTGGGGGAATCGAACCCCCGATACCGCCGTGAAAGGGCGGTGTCTTAACCGCTTGACCAACCGGCCAGGTGGCTCCCCGAGTAGGACTCGAACCTACGACGCCCTGATTAACAGTCAGGTGTTCTACCGGCTGAACTATCGGGGAATATAACCGATGCTTGAGCTTTCATATCGCTCAACATCACGAATGTTATTATAATCTTTTATTCAAGATTTGTCAACACTTTTTTATAAGTTTTTTTAGATTTTTTCTTAGGCGACAAATCAACATGCCAAAAAGCTTACGCCTCTACCTTTACCACAATTTTTTGTACGTGTTCCGGCTTACCTACAACACAGGTGCAGTTGGGGCGGTGCAGCTCCCAAGGGAAGAAAATTGCAAAATCACCGGCATGTAAATTAACGCAGTTTTGCTCCTTAGGGTCAGCGTAAAAAATTACGTCGTCAGCTTCCGCCCTGTTTTCCGTTTCTCTGCAAGCTTCAGTCAGCGGCGTAAACCAAACGGTTTCGCAGCCCTCCGCTACATACTGTACGTCAATATATTGATTGTGCTTTTCCGGACGGCGGGCATCCTTCGGCTCGGTAGCGTAGGTATTCACGCGGGCGAAAACCTTGCGTCCGTCAATTTCGTATTCGCCATTGGCCAGCGTGCTGAAGTCTGTTGCCGCAATATATTGCAGCGCCTTTTTTAAGCCGTCATTTACATAAGGCAGTAATTTTTCAATATCGTTTTTATTTCCGTTAATCATACTTTCACCTGCTTTTAATTATTGAAGGCTGGTCCAAACCCAGCCTTCATTTTTTATAAGACAGTCAGTCCCCTGTTCTTTAAACGTTCAATCATGCCGTCTACTTTTCCTAACGGGCAGTCTAAATGCGCTGTTTTCTTTTTGCATTCATCATAATAAGTAAAGGTTCTGTAATCGCCATATTCACCCTTTACAACCTCGCCTATGCTGTAATAGGTGTCCTTACCGCCAACTACTGCGTCCAGTTCCTCGTCGCTTAACACTTTAGCGGCTTCAATAAATTCTATGTTGTCTTTTGTCATGATAAATCCCTCTTTCACAAAAATTTACTTATATTTATTTATTCTCGCTACTCAAGCAAAATCCTGCTCCTTTTACGATTCTACGATACTTTTTATTGTTATGTGCTTTACAAACAACGCTCGCTATAATAAAATTACACTATACTTTTAGCAAACTAACGAGGTACACCATGAGCTACTTAAACGTAACTAATGTTTCCCATTCCTTTGGTGGACGCCAAATTTTAGAAAATGTTTCCTTCAAATTGCAGCGCGGCGAGCATGTAGGCTTAGTCGGTGCCAACGGCGAAGGCAAATCTACCTTTTTAAATATTGTTACCGGTCATGTACTGCCTGATGACGGCAGAGTGGAATGGCCAGGCAAGGCCACCGTAGGCTATCTTGACCAGCAAAGCACCCTGCAAAAGGGGCTGACTATTCGCGAGGTACTGCACACCGCCTTTGATACGCTTTATGCCAAAGAACAGCAAATGCTGGATTACTACGAAAAAATGGGCGATGCCTCTCCCGAAGAGATGGACAAAATGATGAACGCCGTCGGCGAAATTCAAACGGAGCTGGAGCACGCAGGCTTTTATTCTTTGGACAGTAAAATTGAAGAATTTGCCAACGGTCTCGGGTTAGGCGACGTAGGTCTGGATAAGGACGTCAGCGAATTATCCGGCGGCCAGCGCAGCAAAGTTTTGCTGACCAAGCTGCTGCTGCAAAACGCGCAAATTTTGCTGCTGGACGAACCTACCAACTATCTTGACGTAGAGCATATCGAATGGCTTACTAAGTTTTTGCAGAACTATGAGCATGCATTTATTTTGATTTCCCATGACGTACCCTTTTTGAACAACGTCTGCAACGTAATTTATCATTTGGAAAACTGCGAACTGACACGCTACACCGGCAACTACGATAAATTCCAGGAAATGTACGCTATTTATCAGGCGCAAAAGGCCAGCGCCTACGAGCGCCAGCAGCAGGAGGTTGCTAAGCTGGAAGATTTTATCGCCCGCAACAAGGCACGTGTAGCCACCACCAATATGGCTAAAAGCCGTCAGCGCAAGCTGGATAAGATGGAAATGATTGAAAAGCCCCGCGAAAAAATTAAGCCTACTTTCCAATTTAAAGAAGCGCGTACTCCCAGCCGCTTTATTGTGGAAGCCAAGGATTTGGTTTTGGGTTATGACAGCGCCTTGACTCGTCCCGTTACCTTTAATTTGGAGCGCGGACAGAAAATTGCCATTCGCGGCGTCAACGGCTTGGGCAAAACTACGCTTTTAAAAACCATTCTGGGCATTATCCCGTCCTTTAGCGGCAAAGTAGAGCTGGGCGAATTTTTAGAGCCGGGCTATTTTGAGCAGGAAGAACGCGAAAAGAATGAAAAAACAGCGCTGGAGGATGTGTGGGACGCTTATCCCGGCATGACCAATTATGAGGTGCGTGCCGCCTTAGCCGCCTGCGGCTTGACCAACGAACATATTACCAGCAAGGTTTTTGTTTTGAGCGGCGGCGAAGCAGCTAAGGTGCGCCTTTGCAAGGTAATGCTGAAGGACGTAAACTGGCTGGTGCTTGACGAACCGACTAATCATCTTGATGTGGATGCCAAGGAAGAATTACAAAGAGCGCTAAAAGCCTTTAAGGGCAGCGTACTTTTGGTTTCCCACGAGCCGGAATTTTACGAAGGCTGGGTAGACAAGGTTTGGAATATCGAGGACTGGACTACTAAAATCATCTAATCTGCAAATTAAAAATAAAAAGCGAGAGCTGCTGTACTTTCCAATCCAAAAGCACAGCGGTTCTCGCTTTTATTTGTTTATAGATAATCATGCACTCTTTTCTTGAACAGTTTAAAAAAGTCCACCTTCTCCGGCGACATAAATTCATATCCAGGAGCCAGAGCAGATGCCCGCTCCCGCGCAGCTTCCAAATCATGAAAAACATCCCACTTGGCAGTAACCAGGCTATGCCCGCTTAGCCGCAGAAGATACGCCGGATGATAGGTCGCTATACAGTCAAACCCCTGCTCCGTGCGGAACCACTGACCTCGGTCGCGGGTAATGCGCATATCAGGATTACCTAAATAGTGCAGCGCTACACCGCCAAGAGCAACAATAACCTTAGGCTGAATAATTTCCAATTCTTTTTCCAGCCAACGCTTAGCGCAAAAAGCGGCTTCGGCAATATCCGGCGTGCGGTTGTTTTTTGGCCGGCATTTAATAACGTTGGTAGTCAAAACTCTGTCGCGGGTCATTTTCGCCGCCCACAAAGCCTTATCCAACAGCTGTCCCGACGGTCCAATCAACGGACAGCCGTAATCATCCTCGACCCCGCCGGGCCCCTCGCCTACAAAAACAATGGGACTTTGCGGATTGCCAAACCAGCCCACGGGGCCAATCGCTTCCTTGCGAAAGGGGCAAAGGCTGCATTCTTGCAGCTGCTTTTCTAATTCCTGTAATTCCATATTATATCTCCCGTTTTACTCCTGTACTAGCTGCGGTTCAAAACGTGTTGTCACAAAAGGCAGATGCTCCTGTAATTCCTTGCGCGCCGCCATTAAATTTTCGCCTGCCGCCTGAATATTTCCTACCGCCGGAGCTACCTTACGCCCCAAGCTGCTAATATTCAGCATCCGTCCTTCACGGTCAAAAAGCGCCTGTTCTAAGGTTAAATACCAATCATCACCCTGCTGCTGGCGATAACCGTCAATACCGCACAGCAAAATATAATCGGCGCCTGCAAAGCGGCTCTGCTGCACAATATCCTCCTGCGTATAGGCTTCCTTATCTAAAGCTTTGTGCATTACCACATAGGACGGCAGCATTTTTTTATATTCGTCAGTCACAAAACGCTTTAAATCGGTAATCGTTGCCACTTGGTTCAGCTTATCCGACTCCTGAATCCACAAGGCAACCACGGGCACGCCCTCGGTAATTTTGCTGTCAGACGCAGGATAAATTCTGTCCAAAGCTACCTGACGGTCATATTCTTTATAAAGCTCGCTGACGCTGTAATCAAAATACATAGCCATAGCATGCTGGATGCTGCTGATTTTGGGCGACAAGCTGTATTTTATATGCTGCCCAAACTGCTTATAGCTGCCAAAAAATGTTTGCAGACTGCCGGGAATGGGGTCGGCAGTATTCGTAATACGCAGCAGTTTTAAACGGTCGCCGTACTGCTGCACAAACTGCTCATTGCCAACAGCAGGCGCGCCAAAGGTAACTACGTACAAACGCTCCGTGGGCAAACCTAGACACAGTAAACGTTCGCCTAATAGAGCAGCTGTCGCTCCGCCCAGGCTGTGGCCGCTTAAAAGCAGCACCGCATTAGGATTTTCGGCAACCTCTTGAAAAACGCCTTTAAAATTTCCCTGCTCGTCCAGTACAGAAGTGCGCAAAACAGTATCCACATAAGTATTAAAGCCCTCATGCACCGCAGGTCTATCCTTATACAAAGGCTCCGCTGCAATTTTTTGCATTTGTGCCAAGGTGCTGCCGCCAAAATTGACGCGCTTAGTTTTTAAATTTATGGACCAATCTTTTTTACCGGCGCTGCCGCGAAAAGTAACAAGAAAAATTTGCTTTGCCAATTCCGGAAAATAATTATGAGCAATCGCAAAATTAGTCTCTACCTTACCGTCGCTCATTTTTTGCGGCGCAATATGCCAGCCATAGCTGCGCAGATAATTAAACTCCGTCGAATTTTCCGGCAGATAAACACCCAGGCAGGAAGCCGCCGCTATCGTCGTAAAATATTTATCAACATACGTCTCGCTTACCGGCTGGCGCGTAACCGCAGAAGCAGGCAGCGCAAACGCCACCGCGCACACAAAGGATATCAATAAGCTGAAAATTTTATACATAATACGTCTCCTATTTCTTCTTGATAATTATATTATACGAATTTTTGACGAATTTTGCAAAGTCTTTACTTAAAAGAGCAATGCAGACAGCAAAAAAGGCACCACCAAAAGGTGATGCCTGCGTAAAAAGCCTGCTATAAAACGTTTTAAATATGCTTCACATTGGCAGCTTGTTCACCGCGCTCGCCGGAGATAACGTCAAATTCAACGTCCCAGCCTTCTTCCAAGGTTTTAAAGCCATCAGCCTGAATAGCAGAAAAATGCACAAACAAATCCTTGCCGCCCTCGCGTTGAATAAAACCATAACCCTTTTCAGCATTGAACCATTTTACTTTACCAGTCATCTTAGTCCTCCTAATTTTTATATAACTAATTTTGAGATAAACTCCACCTTGCGCAAAGCGCCAGCTTTTCTATACGCGTAAGTTTTTTAATGGCAGCTTCACGCTTTAAAGCAGTTTCTTTATCGGCCAATTCTTCCGTATATACTAAAGTCAAAGGCCCGCGCCCGCGGGTATATTTGGCGCCCCTGCCCGCAGAGTGAGCAGCCAGCCGGTGCTGCAAATCATTGGTCCAGCCGGTATATAAGCTGCCGTCCTTGCAGCGCAGCATATATACATAGGCAGCCATTTATTTTACAACCTCAACCTTTTCCATAATTACGGCCTCACGTGGACGGTCACGAAAATCCGTAGGCACAACGCCGATAAGACGCACTACATCCATACCCTCAACCACGCGCCCAAAAATAGCGTGATGACCGTTAAGCCAGGGAGTGGGAGCCAAAGTGATAAAGAATTGACTGCCGCCGGTATTGGGTCCTGCGTTAGCCATGGACAAAATACCCTCGTCGTCATGCTTTAAGCCAGCGCCAAATTCGTCTTTAATTTTGTAGCCGGGACCGCCCATGCCGGTGCCGGTAGGGTCGCCGCCCTGAATCATAAAGCCGTCGATAACGCGGTGAAAAATAGTACCGTTATAAAAGCCCTTTTCCGTCAAATCAATAAAATTTTTTGTAGTCAAGGGAGCCTTATCCTCAAACATTTCGGCAACAAAAACGCCTTTATTAGTGGTAAATTTAATTTTTCTGTTTTCACTCATTAGAAAAACCTCCGGTTTAATATTTTCTAAAATCTACCTGATGACGCATTAACGCTACAAACAGATAAGCGCCGCAGCCTATGCCGGCCATCGCCGCCGGCAGCAGCTGCACGCCTGCTGCATCGCCATGCAGGAAGGTAGCAGTAAAAAGAATCATCAGGAAAAAGCCCATCATGCTCTGCAAACGTTTTACCAAAAGCCGTTTGCCATTTTTATCGCCAACAGCCTTAGTAAAAATTGCAAGACGCAGCTCCGGCAGATACAAAATTACTGCCAGGCACATAATCATAATCATAGACATAGAAAGAATATTCGCCTGCAAATTATATTCCGCAATAATCAAACCGGCGAAGGAAATGCCTGCTAAATAAAGGCTGCGGAAATAACCTCCCTGAATTTGGCTTTCCAAAACGTAAGCAGCGCCGGTCAGCAGCGGATAAATCCAAAAGCCCTGCTTACCCAGCCAAACAGCGGAGCCAATCATAATCACGTTATCTAAAACGCGGTGACGGTCGCCGGAGCTGCGGCTCAGCATACGCAGAATAAAGAGCAGCCACAGCAACACCAAAATATTGCCGCCGCCAAAGAAATAATACGCTCCCAGCGTCAAAAAGCCGCCGATAATACCGCCAATCCGACGGTCGGGGTCAAGCTCCAAAGCAATAATATAGCTAAATAAAAAACCTAAAGCTCCGTTCAAAGAATACATAACCGCATCGTTGGTATCCATGCCGGCAGAGCTTTTCCACAAGGTTACCGCTACACAAATAATTATTGTACACATCATAGCCAGCTTAGTTATTTTATTATCCATCTCAAGAGGACGCCCCAAACCCAAATAGCGGCTTATACCCGTCGGGTCATAACCATCTCCAGGCTGATAGCCCTTATATTTATTACTCTTTTTTGCCATATCATTACACCTGCCAGATAAATATTTAACTTCTATATTATATCACAAGAAAATCTTTCAGTCATGCAAATTTTAAATTTCTGAACAGCCAGCCAACACTTACCGTTTTCCTTTGCTTCTTTAACGCAAAAGCTCTTGCAAAAAAAGGCAAAAAAAGGTAAAATAAAATAGTAATAATCTTATCTTGGGAGGTAATACAAATGAGAAAACACACCTTGACCGTAAATAAAGCTATGCTGAAAAAAACTCTGCGTACCGGCGGCTGTGGTGAATGCCCTGCTTCCTGCCAATCCGCATGCAAAACCTCTTGCACCGTTGGCAACCAAGTTTGCGAGCACAGCAAATAATTTTTAGCGAAGCTACTATTCTGCAAAACTAAAAAACGACTTTAAAAGCCCTTGTTTCAGCATCGAAACAAGGGCTTAGTCATTCCATCCCCTTATGGCCTTTGGAATGTTTATCTTAGCATTGCTTACGTTCATTTCTTTGAACTACAAAAAGTAATCTAAACATATAAAAACTGCCCCAAAACTTTGCCGAGTTCTATGAGGCAGTTTCCTAGCTTCGTATCAGGCAGCCCACCTTGTGGGCGGTTGTCTTTCTGTTTATAACATACCACCTTCGTTATATTAGCGCAAGCAAAAAGGACTGCCGCGGCAGTCCTTTTTCTTTAACTAGCATTTTAGCAATAATTACAGCTTACCCATTCGAGGAGCTTCAAGCATAATCTTTTTAACCTTCAAGATACGGTTGATTTCACGGCTGACATTGCGTCCCCATTCTTCATGAGTCCAATCCCAACGTGCAGTCAAAGCTTCGGGAATGGTTTTGTCATCATAAATTTTATGCTGATAGAACTCGCCGGTAAGCTTATTATAAGCAGCTGCGTGACCTGTCAGATTAAGCTGCAAAACATTTTCCTGACTGGAGGGAAGCAGTGTATCGCTCAGCTCATCCAGCTGCATAACAATAACGATATCTACGTCGCCGTCTTTAGCTATTTTTGCCAAAACATTCTGCGCGGGAACCTCGCTTGTAATATTAGCAGCTTTAATGGCGGCATCCAGCTTATCATTTTCTACAATCATAAAGCCTTTTTGCGCATTAACGGCGTTAATAGCGCTCTTGTAATAAATTTGGTTAGCCAGCTCGTCGCCTTGAATATTGTTAATCAAAGGCAATAAAGCAACGCTGGCAGCCTCCGCGCCAAGAGCAGGAATAGACAGGCACAGAGCCAACACCGTCAATAATAAATAACGATAAATTTTTTTCATTTTTTAATACCTCCAAACGCATTTTAAATGCTAACATCCTTTTACATTGTAGCACAAAAAACAGCATTAGTAAAACTTTTTCGACCGATTAGTCTGTATAATGTTATGTTTTTATAGCTAAGTAATAAAGTACACCAGCGGCACGATTGTAAAATATTGTTAAAACTGCTATACTAAACAAAAAGTAACAGCAACAAAAAGGAAGTGTTACAATGATTAAACATATAACTATAACTCCAAAGGATGCTTTAGAGAAATTAATGGAAGGAAACAAAAGGTATATTACGTCAGTATTTAATACCAGCGATATATCTCAGGCTAAAAGATTGGCTGCTTTATCGAACGGGCAGGCGCCTTATGCTATTGTCATCACATGCTCTGATTCAAGAGTAATACCAGAAAATATTTTTATGACAGGCATTGGCGAGCTTTTTGTAATCCGCATTGCCGGTAATGTTATTGACGAGCACCAGCTGGGAAGTATTGAGTATGCCGCCAGCCACCTAGGCGCGCCTCTAATTGTTGTTATGGGACATACTCATTGCGGAGCAGTTGATGCCGCTATAAATCACGATCCTGCGGGATATATCAAATTTATCACTGATAAAATTAAGGCCGCTATCGGCGACGAAAAAGACCCCTATCAAGCGGCCTGCATCAATGTAAAAGAATGTGAGAAAGAAATTGAAGCCAGCCTTGAAATACAGGAAGTAGAACATCTTGAGGGTTTAAAGGTAATAGGTGCTATGTATCACCTAGAAAATGGTATAGTTGATTTTTTGCTGTAAAAAACGCACACAAAAACGGGACTGCCGAAGCAGTCCCGTTAATTTTTGTTTTGCTAGATGAATTGAAGCAGGAATTAGAAAGTGAATACTACTTGAGACCACAGGGTTTCGCTATCGCGGTCTGATTCTTTTTCTTCCAAGTCATACCATTCAACTTGAGCAACAATGTTCTTAGCTAAAGTATAGTTAGCAGTTACGCTGTAACCTTTGAAGCCCAGCAAATCATCTGCTAAACCATTCATGGTATGATCCATGTAGGTGGAACGACCTTGGTCATAGTATTTTGCAACTAAACCCCAAGAACCGGGTTGAGAAGCTTTAGCGCCTTTATAGGATGCAGTTACTACGAAGCCATCATCGTCGATATCCAGATCATAGTCATCATAGTCATCGCCTTTAAGATACATAGCGCCTAATTTTACATTCTTATCGAATGCATAGTTTGCGGACAAAGCCCAAATATCATTGTCAAGGCCATCAACACCATAAATATCATTGTAAGAATAGTAACCAGCAGCTAAGTTTAAGCCAGCAACTTTACCAGTCAATTCAGCATAGTATACTTCATCAGCAACATCAATGGTTTTTTGAGCAGCTTTACCATAACCAGCCATCAATTTAACGTCTTTGCCATAGGAAACTTGAACGCCGTCAAAACGGCTATCATATACGTTGCCTTCAGCAACTTTCAGGTTGTAACGACCAGCTTGAACTGCCAAGCCGCCCAATTTGCCGTTTACATAAGCGCGTTGGAAATCGGTAGTTTCTTCGCCGTCATTGTCTTTCAAATCTTGTTCGTTTTGGAACATGCCAGTATATTTCCAATCGTCATTGATTTGACCATTCACCCAAATACGAGAACGCAGTTTAGTTGCATAACCATTTCTATTAGTGTCTTTACCATCCATAAGGCTAAAAACACCTTCAGCATCACTGTCAGTATAATGATAACGAACTTCACCGGTAATCTTTACGTTGTCAGCTTTTTTCTCCAGGTTAGCTACGCGAACGCCCAGGTTGTCCAGTTCGTCTGCAAATTCTGCAGCCAGTTTGTCAACGTTAGCGCCTTTTGCCATTGCTTTTGCAACGATTTGAGCCATTTCATAACGGGTCATCAGTTTGTCGCCGCCAAAAGTAGCGTCGCCATAACCTTCGATTACGCCAGCAGCAGCCAGTTTGGAAATGCTGTCATAAGCCCAGTGGCCGGCAGGAACGTCAGAGAACGGATTTGCAGCATAAGCGCTGGCAGTTACGCCAAGAGCCATAGCCATTGCGAGTACTAAGGATTTTTTCATTATAATTTCCTCCTCTTCATGAGAGATATTTATTTATTATAAAATCTCCTTGCAGAGGCTCACATTCCGCAGACCGGTACGAGTTGCCTTGTTTCCTCTACCAAGCGGAGCATTACCAATGCCTTAGAAATTTTATAATAGCGGGGTGAAGTGATTCACCATATACGTGCCTAATGTATATGGTATTGTGAATCGCTAGGGTTATTGTATATTATTTTGACCGGCAAGTCAAGCTGATTTTCAGAAAATTTCTGTATATCTTATCATTTGTAACAGTTTTGCTTATAAATTGACTTGTAAAAAGTTCTTCTGTTAAACAAAAAGCCAGCGCCTGCTTATTTTTGATGAGCCATTTTATACAAAATCGTTATCATATTACTTAGTTATTATCTCTGCGAATATCATTAAAAGTTACCAAGGTTTCATCAGCAAACTCAACATATACATATTTCATGGCATTCACCTCCTAAGTCTAGTTTCTTATTATATTGTAGCATAAAGCAGCAAAAATAACACTTTTATTGCTGCAAACTGCATTTCTTGCGACAGAAAATTTTATTTATTGTTTTCTTATTTTCTCCTTGACAACTCCACCCTCGCTTACTATACTAAAAGCAATTTCATAACAAATTTTTAGAGTGAGTGCTTTTAGCTCATGAAGGGGTACACCACCGCGGGTGTAGCTTCTTCATGAGCTTTTTTGTTGGCACGGAAAGGAAGGGCAATGCTTCTCAACGGAAATTTTTACAATTTAGCTGAACCTATAAGCCTGCTTGCGCTTTTACGGCAGCTAGCCTACAAGCCGCAGCTGGTGGCGGTAGAGCTCAACGGCAAAATTGTCAAACGTACTGACTTTGCCAATGTTATTGTCACCGCCGACGATAAGCTGGAAATTGTCAGCTTTGTAGGAGGGGGCTGATATGCTTACGCAGGAAGAATTAACAAACGCTTTGCAAAAAGGGCTTGACGCTAAGCAGCGTCAACTGTTGCGGCAGGCGCACGTCGCCATAGTCGGACTAGGCGGATTGGGCAGCAATGCGGCAGTGTGGCTGGCGCGCCTTGGCGTAGGCAATTTGACGCTGATTGATTTTGACAAGGTGGAGCTAAGCAATTTAAACCGTCAATACTATTTTTTGCAGGATGTCGGCGAATACAAAGCAAGCGCGCTGCACAAGCTGCTCCGGCAGATAAATCCTTACGGCGCTTACCAAATTTTTACGGAACGTCTTACCGAGAAAAATATTCCCCGGCTTTTAGGCGACGCCGCTATTATCTGCGAAGCGTTGGACGACGCAGCGGATAAGGCTATGCTGGCCAATATTATTCTCGCTGATTATCCTGAAAAATATTTAGTGGCAGCATCCGGTATTGCAGGCTTTGACAGCAGCGCTAAAATGCAGGTACGCCAAATTAACGAGCGCTTTTTTCTCTGCGGCGACGCTCAAAGCGATTGCAGCAAGCTGCCACTTTGCGGAGCCAGAGTCGGCTTGTGCGCGGCGCAGCAGGCGCTGACTATCGCACGTATTATTCTTGGATTAACTGATAAAAAATAAGCTTATAATAACAACGGAGGCGAAGCTATATGGAAGATAAATTATTTTTAGGAGGACACGCATTCCATTCCCGCTTTATTTTAGGCTCGGGAAAATATTCTTTGGAGCTTATTAAGGCCGCAGTAGAAAACGCAGAGGCAGAAATCGTAACCTTGGCGCTGCGCCGCGCCAACAGTGGCGAGCTGGCGAATATTCTCGATTACATACCGTCCAACGTCACACTGCTGCCCAACACCTCAGGCGCGCGTACTGCCGACGAAGCCGTGCGTATCGCCCGCCTGGCAAAAGAGCTGTGCCAAACTCCCTTCATTAAAATTGAGGTTATCAAGGACAGCAAATATCTTTTACCCGATAATTTAGAAACAATTAAAGCTACCGAAACTTTAGCGCAGGAAGGCTTTATCGTCATGCCTTATATGTACCCCGATTTGCAGGCCGCACGCAGGCTGCGCGACGCCGGAGCAGCCTGCATTATGCCGCTGGGTGCGCCTATTGGCAGCAACAAGGGCTTATGCACCAGGGATTTTATCAAAATTTTAATAGAAGAAATTGATTTGCCGGTGATTGTAGACGCAGGTATCGGCCGCCCGTCACAGGCCTGCGAAGCCATGGAAATGGGTGCGGCGGCAGTGATGGCAAACACCGCTCTTGCCACCGCCAAAGATTTGCCTCTAATGGCAGCCGCTTTTAAAAACGCAGTTGCCGCCGGTCGTCAGGCATATTGGGCAGGCTTAGGCAGAGTTAGGGACTGCGCTTCTGCATCATCCCCTCTAACCGGTTTTTTGCGTGATTAGGAGAACCATAATGAATAAAAAGCATAACGAGCAAGTCAAAAAGCAGGACGATTTTTTTAACAGCAGTATTTATAATGACGAAGCGGCACAGTTCAGCCAACAGCAGCTTGTTGACCACATGACCTACCAAGCCGGCATGGAGCAGCTTGATGCGCAGCTGATACAGCAGGTTACGGAAGCACGCGCTGATTTTGACTACAATAAATATACCGCCGCCGACGTGCAGCAGGCGCTGGCGCACGAACAGCGCACTCCCGAGGATTTTGCGGCACTGCTTTCCCCTGCCGCCCTGCCGCTGCTGGAGGAAATTGCTCACAAGGCGCAGCAGGAGCGCCAGCGTTATTTTGGCAATTCCGTCACCTTTTTTACGCCGCTCTACATTGCCAACTACTGTGAAAATTACTGCATTTACTGCGGCTTTAACAGTCACAACAAAATTCAGCGCGCTTGTCTGAACACGGAACAGCTGCGCACGGAAATGGAAAGCATTGCCCAAACCGGAATGCAGGAAATTTTAATATTGACCGGCGAAAGCCGCAAAAAATCCGACATTAAATATATCGGTGCAGCGTGCAGACTGGCGCGCCAATATTTTAAGGTTATCGGCGTAGAAATTTATCCTGTCAACAGCGACGAATACGCCTATCTGCATCAATGCGGCGTCGATTACGTTACTGTTTTTCAGGAAACCTATAACAGCGCTAAATACAGCCAACTGCACCTGGCAGGACCCAAAAGAATTTTCCCTTACCGTTTTAATGCCCAGGAACGCGCTCTGCGCGGCGGTATGCGCGGCGTAGGCTTTGCCGCGCTGCTAGGCTTGGACGATTTTCGCAAGGACGCCTTCGCTACGGGACTGCACGCTTACTTGCTGCAAAAAAAATATCCCCACGCCGAAATTGCCCTCTCCTGCCCGCGCCTGCGCCCCATTATCAACAACGATAAAATCAAGCCTTTGGATGTACACGAGCGCCAGCTTTTGCAGGCGGTCTGCGCCTACCGTTTGTTTCTGCCTTTTGCGTCCATTACCGTTTCCAGCCGCGAATGCGCCAGAGTGCGCGATAACTTAATGCTTATCTGCGCCAACAAAATCTCTGCGGGCGTCAACACCGGTATCGGCGGTCACAGTCAAGCGCAGGAGCTGGGCGACGAACAATTTACTATCGACGATAATCGTTCGCTGGCGCAAATTTACGCGGATATGCAACGCTTACATTTGCAGCCGGTTATGGCGGAGTATGTTTATGTTTGAAGAAGCAGCGCACAGCCTCTGCGCCCAAAAATATTATCAAGTAAACGACTGGCAGCTTATTGCCGTTACCGATGCCGCCGACTGTCCGCGGCCACTATGGCAGCAAGTAGAGCGCATCGCCGTAAGCTCCTACAAACCAACAGCATTACTTTTACGCGCCAAAAATTTATCCGCAGAAGAATATTTTTTGCTGGCACAGCAAGCGCTGCCCTTATGCCAAAAACATCATATCTCCTTAATTGTGCATACGCATTGGCAAAGCGCACGCAGGCTGGGCCTAAAAAATCTGCATCTGCCCTTAAAGCTGCTGGCCGCTATGCCGGTTAACGAACGTAAATCTTTCTCCATCAGCAGTTCTGTACACAGCGTTGCCGAAGCGCGGCAGGCTTTGCAGCTGGGAGCAGAAACTCTGCTGGCGGGGCACATCTATGCCACAGACTGCAAAGCAAAGCTGCCGCCAAGAGGCTTGCACTTTTTGCGCGACATTTGTCAGACAGCAGCCACATATAATGCGCAGCACACTTTAAACAGCAAGCCGCCCGCCGCGGTTTACGCTATCGGCGGCATAAAATTTGACGCTGCCCAATGGCAGGCGCTCAAAGCGGCTGGAGCCTCCGGCGCCTGCATCATGAGCGGCTACATGCACATATAAAAATAACGCTGACCCTGAAAACGAGAGTCAGCGTTTTATTTTATATTGAAAAAAGGACTGCCTTTGGCCGTAACCTCCGGCAGCCATAAAATAAGGGAAAGCGTAATAATTTAGTTGCCGCGTACATATTCGCGCGGCACACGCGGACTTACATTGCAGATAATTTCATAACAAATGGTGTCCGCCCACTCGGCAACCAGCTCCATTGGCAGCTCGCGGCCGCCGAAAACAATAACCTCGCTGCCCACATGTACGTCGGGTATATCGGTCACGTCCAGCATTACTTGGTCCATACACACCTTGCCTACAATAGGAGCGTGCTGGCCGTTGATAATCATATAACCGCGATTGGAAAGGCGGCGGCTCACACCGTCCGCATAACCAATGGGCACAGTAGCAATCACACTGGTACGTGCGGTAGAAAAAGTTCTGCCATAACCGATAGTTTCACCGGCAGGCAAGGTTTTTACAAAGGAAACCTTAGTTTTAACAGTCATCACAGGCTCAAAATTTTTATAGCAGTCCATCATGTGAGCAGGATGCAGCCCGTATAAAGTTATACCCTGACGCACCATGTCCAGCTGGTATTCCTGCAATTCCGTCAGCGCCGCACTGTTAGCAATATGACGCAGGGGAATATGCACGCCCTCGGCTTCAATAAGGCGCAAGGCCTCCTGAAAGCGGGCAAATTGATAGGCGGCATAATGCTTATCGTCAGCATCCGCCGTAGCGAAATGCGAAAAAACGCCTTCAATATAAATCCCCGGCAAAGATGCCGCCAGCTTGGCAAACTTTCCTGCATCACGCACATGCACGCCAATACGGTGCATGCCGGTATCAATTTTGATATGTATTTTAGCCTTGGTGTGCTGACGCAAAGCCGCTTCGTTTAAAGCATACAGCCTTTCCTCGTCAAAAACAGCGTGACTGATATCATAGCGCACACAAATATCCGCTACCTCCGGCAGCAGCGAGCCTAAAACAAGAATCGGCTGGTCAATACCTGCATCGCGCAGCTTCACGCCCTCCTGCAAAAGCGCTACTGCAAAGAAATCTGCACCGTTACGCGCCGCCTCCTGCGCCACGCGCACAGCTCCATGACCATAGGCGTCAGCCTTGACCACGGCGCACAGCTTAGTGGTCGGCTTTAAATTAGCCTTGGCCGTCTGCACGTTATGAGCAACGGCATCAAGATTGATTTCCGCCCACGCTCCACGTTGAATATGCACCAAACAGACCTCCCTGCACAATTTCACACCACAAATTTATCGTCTTATTTCTGCCCGCGTCCGCAGTTTTTGGCATGCGGACAACCGCTGCACCCGCCGGAGCAGCCGCTGCCATATTTTCTGCCAAAATAGCTGCGGGCAGCTAAAACAAACAGCACTGTCAGCAAACCGCCAACAAAATAATCAGCCATTTTTTAGCTCATTTTTTCCTTGAGCATCTTGGTAACCATGCCCGGATTTGCTTTGCCGCGGGATTTTTTCATAATTTGACCAACTAAGAAGCCAATAGCCTTATCCTTACCGGCCTTGTAATCGGCAACGGATTGAGGATTTTCCGCAAGAGTTTCTTCAACCAGCTTGAGGATTGCGCCTTCGTCGCTAACCTGCTCCAAACCCAGCTTTTTAACAAGGGCTTTAGGAGCTTCGTCATTTTTGATCATTTCGGCAAAGACCTTTTTAGCCAGCTTGCTGGAAAGCACGCCGTCTTTAATCAGGTTGACCAGCTCTGCCAAATGAGCGGGAGCAACCTTAAATTCGCTAATGGTAATACCTTCGTTGTTCATGTAAGCGGAAACGTCGCCCAGCAGCCAGTTGGCAACAGCCTTGCTGTCCTTAGCGGTTTTAACTGCTTCGTCAAAATATTCAGCCATAGCCTTAGTGGAAACAATTTGCGAAGCATCGTATTCCGGCAGACCATGCTCCGCCATTAAGCGCGCCTGACGTTGTGCAGGCAGCTCCGGCATAGTTGCGCGGATACGCTCAATCCAGGCGTCATCCAGCTGCACGGGAACAAGGTCCGGTTCGGGGAAATAACGGTAATCGTGCGCTTCTTCTTTGGAGCGCATGGACAAGGTTACGCCGTTGCCCTCGTCCCAGGTACGGGTTTCCTGCACAACGTGGCCGCCGTCCTCCAAAATTTCTTTTTGGCGTTCAACCTCATAGTTAATGGCACGCTCCAAAGCACGGAAGGAGTTGAGGTTTTTGATTTCGGCACGGGTACCGAATTCTTTTGCGCCTTCGGGCATAATAGAAATGTTAGCGTCGCAGCGCAGGCTGCCTTCCTGCATTTTGCAGTCGCAAACGTCAGTATATTCCAAAATAGCCTTCAGATTTTCCATATAAGCGCGAGCTTCCGCAGCGCTGCGCATATCAGGCTCGGAAACAATTTCAATCAAAGGCACGCCTGCACGGTTGTAGTCAACGGCAGAGGAATCGGAGGTAGAAATAGTTGCGCCGCTGTGGTTCAGCTTGCCTGCGTCCTCCTCCATGTGAATACGGGTTACGCCGATACGTTTATGTTCGCCGTCAACCACGATATCAATATGACCGCCTAAGCAGATAGGCTTATCAAATTGAGAAATCTGATAGTTTTTAGACAGGTCAGGGTAGAAGTAGTTTTTACGGTCGAATTTGTTGAATTTTTGAATGTCGCAGTTCAAAGCCAAGCCTGCTTTAATAGCAAAATCAACAACCTGCTTGTTCAGTACGGGCAGAGCGCCGGGCATACCTAAGCAAACGGGGCACACATGAGTATTAGGAGTGCTGCCGAATTCGGTGGAGCAGCTGCAAAAGGCTTTAGTTTTGGTTTTCAGCTCGGCATGAACTTCCAGGCCGATAACAGTAATATATTTAGTCATTATTGTTTACCTCCCAGCGGTGCGAATACTTTATGATATTCGGTTGCTTGTTCAAAGGTATAGGCTGCGCGCAGAATAGTTTCTTCGTCCAGTACCTTACCAATCAGCTGCATACCGATGGGCATACCGTCCTTAGCAAAGCCGCAGGGAATGGAAATACCCGGCAGACCGGCCATGTTTACGGGAATAGTGGTAACGTCCAGCATGTAGATGGTCAGCGGATCCATTTTGCCGTCAATCTTGTATGCCGGAACAGGAGAGGTCGGAGTCAGCAGTACGTCGCATTTTTCAAAGGCTGCTTCAAAGTCGCGACGAATCAAGGTACGTACTTGCATTGCCTTGTTATAATAAGCATCATAGTAGCCGCTGGAAAGCACATAGGTACCCAGCATAATGCGGCGGCGCACCTCAAGGCCGAAGCCTTCGGTACGGCTCATGGTAGTCATTTCCGGAGCAGAAGCAGCGTTCATGTTGCGATAGCCATAGCGGACGCCGTCATAACGCGCCAGGTTAGCGGAAGCCTCGGCCGGAGCAATAATATAGTATGTAATTACGGCATATTCAGTATGCGGCAGAGAAACCTCCACGATTTCTGCGCCCAGTTCTTCGTATTTTTTAACTGCTTTAGCAATTTCCGCTTTCACTTCGGGGTCAATGCCTTCGCCAAAATACTCTTTGGGCAGACCAATACGCAAGCCTTTTACATCGGAGCGCAAAGCTTTAGTAAAATCAGGTACTTCCACATCCAAAGAAGTGGAATCCATTTCGTCCTTGCCGCAGATGGTGTTCAAAACAATGGCAGCGTCGGTTACGTCTCTGGTGATAGGTCCGATTTGGTCCAGAGAGGATGCGAAAGCTACGCAGCCATAACGGGATACGCGGCCGTAGGTAGGTTTAATGCCAACGCAGCCGTTAAAAGAAGCCGGTTGACGAATGGAGCCGCCGGTATCGGAGCCTAAGGTCCAAATAGCTTCACCGGCAGCAATAGCGGCAGCGCTGCCGCCGGAGGAACCGCCCGGTACGCGCTCTAAATTCCAAGGGTTATGGGTGGGGCCATAGAAAGAGGTTTCGGTGGTAGAACCCATGGCAAATTCGTCCATGTTGGTTTTGCCCAAGAAAACAGTTTCGTCGGCACGCAGATTTTTAATAACATGAGCGTCATAAATGGGAACTACGTTGCTCAACATTTTAGAGGAGCAGGTAGTGAGTAAGCCTTTAGTGCAGATATTATCTTTAATTGCACCGGGTACGCCGGCCAAAGGAGCAATAGCTTCACCGGCAGCGATTTTAGCGTCTACTTTAGCAGCCTGTGCCAAAGCGTTTTCTTTATCCAGTGTTACATACGCGTTAACCTGGTCTTCAACTGCGTCGATGCGCTCATACAGAGCGTTGGTCAATTCAACGGAGCTGACTTCTTTATTAACGAGCTTATCATGCAGCTCGTGCGCCGTAAGTTTATATAGTTCCACAGCAGTGCCTCCTTATCAATCAATTACGCGCGGTACTTTGAAGCCGTCATTATGGACAGCAGGAGCGTTTTTCAAAGCTTCTTCATGAGAAACGCCCTCTTTTACAACGTCCTCACGCAATACGTTGCTGACGGGCAGTACATAGGGAGTAGGCTCGATACCGGTGGTATCAATTTTTTCCAAAATATCGGCATAGTTAAGAATCTGGTTAAACTGTTCCGTGAACACTTCCATTTCGGAAGCAGGAACTGTTAAACGGGAAAGCTGCGCAATGTGCTTTACGTCTTCAGCAGATACTTTCATTTTGTCACCATCCTATTATAATTTACTTAAGCCCCACGTTTGAGTATGCAATACATACCAAAAAGTAAGCGTTGCATTCTAAACGGTAAGCTTGTTTTTAAAAATAACCTGTTTTATTATATCACATTTACTGAGCAAAGTACACCGAGTGTTAGCTTAGCATAACACTAAGAGAAATATTTTGCTTTTTAATTACGCAAGCAACCTATTGGCACAACATATACACCATCCTTACGCTGATAAGCATATTTACCTGTACCATTTAAAACCATCAAAAAGGCTGGTGCCTGCATCTTATCTATATCTATTTTGTCACGCAATTTTTTTAAAGTCTGTGCTCCATACTCAATAGCATCGTCTCCACCAAGTTTAATTTCAATCAATCCATAGGCCCCATTACGCAAGTGAATAACAGCATCACATTCTAACTCGGTTTTATCACGATAATGGTATACGCACCCATTCATGGCATCAGCAAACACTCGCAAATCACGCACACACATCGTTTCAAACAGCAAGCCAAAGGTGCCTAAATCATTGAGTAAATCATTCGGGCCTACCCCTAAGGCAGCAACAGCGATAGACGGGTCAATAAAATATCTTGTATCTGCACTTCTTACAGATGTTTTAGAACGCAGATTAGGGTTCCACGCAGGCATTTCTTCGATAACAAAAATCTTTTTCAAGGCATTGATATATGACACAACTGTATTGGTATCCAAGGCACCAGAATCATTAACTTCCATATCAGCCTTTAATTTTTCATTGGAAATCTGCGCTCCCTGATTACGTGCATAAGAACGCATCAAGCGTTTAACTCTTTCCGGCTCTCTTTTGACTCCATCTGCTCTTGAAATATCAGCCTTAACAATCGCATCATAATAATCATAAGCCTGGTCAAGAGCAATTTCATCAACTAAAAATGATGCACGTGGCCAGCCACCACGACAGACAAGAAAAGCTAACTTATTAATATCTAAATCATTGACACCCATAATATCCTGTTTGCCTGCAAATAAATCAGTTAAGCTCACCATACCGTTTGCTTCACCAGATTCAAACAAGCTCATGGGACGCATTAAAAGCCAGGAAACACGTCCTGTGCCAGTATGTTTTATTTCATCACTATTAGACGGTACAGCGGAACCTGTCAAAATAAATTGCCCTTCCTCATCACGATGATCAACCTCATAGCGCACTGCATCCCATAAACGAGGAGCTATCTGCCATTCGTCAATCAGCCTGGGATTTTCACCTTGCAGTAATAGCTTCGGGTTAATATCTACTAAAGCTAAGTTTTGCTTTTCATTTTCGGGGTCAGACATATACAAAGTGCTCTTCGCAGCTTGCTCAGCAGTTGTAGTTTTTCCACACCATTTAGGCCCTTCTATAAGCACAGCACCTTTACCGGCAAGCTTTCTTTGTAAAATGCTATCTGCAATTCTTGCCTTATATTCTCGCATAAAACTCACCTCTTCTCTTTTGTCATTTTATCAGTTTTCATCGGGCTTTGCAAATCTTTTCAGTGATTTGGACGCAATTTATTAGGTCATTTGGACGTAATTTATTGGATCATTTGGACGTAATTCGTTCAGTGATTTGGCAATATTGAAAACCGCACACGTAAAAAGAACCGCCTCTCGGCGGTTCTCTAAATGACAATATACTGCTACTTCTTCCCCTCTCGCTTGCTCACCTTCGCATACAGCCTCTTTAAAATATCAACTGCCTTATCCTGCTGCATACGGCTTAGCTGCGGCGTTACTTTTCTTCTGTTCTTATTTTTATAGCTGCCAAGAGCAATATAAAACTCAGATGTCGTCGCATCATGCGCAAACAGCTTCTCAGCCTGCTTTTGCTTCTGCTCCGTAAGTGGCAGCTTTTGGATAAAAGCATCCAGCTCTGCCAAATCCTCACTTGTCACCTCTGCCGACGACAGCAGGCAATTTTCGCTCTTTTTATCGACAAAAAAGCAGCTGAAGGTACCCTGCCCTTCCTTAAAAGGATCATAATTAACCTCAAACCTGTAGCACAGGGTGCGGAACTGATGGTTCCGGCTCATATAAAAAGTGGACCATTCTACGTGTGTCATCTTATCTTCTCCTTGTACCGGCGCACAACCTATATTAACTGTCAGCAGTACAAGCACCGCCAGCAGCATTTTTGTGATTTTCCATAATTTACCGCTCACCGCCTTTGTTAAGCCTTAATTGCGAAGCGGAGCTCTGTCCTTAGCCTTCAGGTAAAGCTGCAGAAACTGCTTTTGCAGCTCCTCTCTTTGCTCCCCGCTCAAAGGCGCCGTCAGCTTCTTGACGCTTCTATCCTTATAGTTCGCGATACACACATCAAAAATCTCCATGGTTTCATCGCACACAAACAAATCCTCATCCACCGGCTCAGGTTCCTTGGGCGGCGCCAGCGGCAGTCCTTGGATAAACGCATCCAGAGACGCCAGTTCCTCACGCGTCACAGGCACACTCTCCAGCTCACAGCGCCATATTTCGTCATTGAGATTTGCCGGAGCCTTAAAGCTGCAGTTATAAAGCATCTGCCCACTTTTAGCATCAAGATGCAGCGCATAATTATAGCTATAATCATAATTCGAGCCGTTTCTGTATAATTGCATACTTGTCCATTCTATACGTCCCATGCTATCGCCTCCCCGTACCTGGGCATAAATCAGCTTTGCTGTCAGCAGCAGAAGCGCTGCCAACAACAGCAGGTGAATAATTCTCAGCTTGTTGCTTTTTTGTTTGCGCATGCTGCTCACCGCCTTTGCTATCCTTCTGATGATAGCATAGCGTATTTGCAGTGCTTTGTCCCCACCCGAAAGGCTGATTTGGGGTAGGAAGAGAAGGTGACTGCAAAATTTTTCGTAAAAGTAGCAATTTTTTTCACTTCACCCCACCCGAATTTGCCCTTTGGGGTGGGGCTTTTTCCTGCTTTCTGATATATAATGCAGATGTAGAAAAGAATCGGCTGATTAATTATTGTAATATTCTTAAAATTTTCTTTATATTGGCCGATTTAAAGAAAGGTGGTCTTGTTTATGCAACGCAAAAAATTAATCTCCAAAACCCTGACAACAGCTGTAATGCTTGCGCTGTACATTGGGGGGGCACAACCATCCATTACTTCTGCACAGGAGTACACTGACCAAATCACCGGCGGCAGCGACACTTATGCCACTCATGGTATCCGTACTACCATCGGCACAGAATCTACCTACACCTTTGCCGAAGGCGACGTCTTAAAATGGACTAACTCCGGCCCTGCTGTTGAGGTTTGGGACGCAGGAACACATTTAAAATTTACCACACCGCTTAATCTGCAGCTTGATGTTAAAGATGGTGCTACTAACGGTATTCATGCAGCAACCTCTAACTACGATACTCCCGGCAGGCTCACTGCCCAAGATGTGAATATCACAGGTCAGTCTACAGGTGATGTAGATCAAGGTAGAATCTATATTTCCGGCATTGAAACTTATGCTGCCGATATCAAGATAGAAAACCTCAATATCGACATCATGGCTGACGGCAAGCCGGAAAGTATTGCCGATGGTATTTTCATGGGCCGCGATATTGATGATGAAGACAGCGAACATACTTTGACCGTAAGCGGCGCTACAAATATCAAGGCTGTCTCTAAAAACGGCTATTATGCTTGGGCAGCAGGCATTGAAGCCCAAGACCAGGCAAAGATGAATTTTGGCAAGCTGACGATAGCTACCGAAGCTACGGCTGAGGATGAAGCACGTACTAACGGCATCTTTGCAGCAGGCAACAGCGAAATTAACGCCGGCGAAACACATATTGACGTAAAAGGCATTTCTCCGAATCCTGATGAATCAAGCTACAGCTATGGTCTTAATGCTATCTACAGCTCCACCATTACTCTCGGTGACAACAGCACTATTCACGCTGAAAGCAGCGGCGATGGTGCGGTTATGACCGTTGGTGTTCATGCAGGGTATTATTCCGAGGTCAACCTGGGCATTACGAATATCAGAGCTGAAAATAATAGTGCCGAAGGTACTGTTGATGTACTATTTGTCGAAGATGGCTCCGTTCTTAACATGGCCGGCGGCAGCATAACCGGCGCCAACAATGCTAACAATGGCTTGTTTAATGCTATCAATGCTTACGGCGAGGATCCGGATCCGACTTGGCATACCGACACTATTGTCAACATCAACCAAGGCACTGCTAACGATGTTGTAATCGTTGGTGACGTACGTGCAGCCAACACCGCCATCGTTAACCTCAACCTGAACACTGACGCTTCCAGCATCACCGGGAATCTCGACCAAAGCGGTCCTTATGTAGACAAGGATGATTCTGCCGGTACCATTAACCTCACCCTCGCCAATAAAGCTACCTGGCATGCTATGGGTGAATACGGCATTGGTTATAGTTATCTGGAAAACCTCTCCCTGAATGACGGCAGCATCACCATGACCAATGAAGAGGTGCAGAACATTGACATTAATCACCTGCAGGGCACCGGCGGCGAGCTGACGCTGGAGGCTGATGCAAACCTCAATACAGGCTTCTTCCGCGTAAACAACGCTGACACCGACGCTGCCGCAGTACATACCTCTTATGCAGGCATCAATGCTGATAACGTGAAGGACGCAGCCGGCTTAGAAGGCCTTGTTGGAAACAGCCTGAAGATTCACGATGACAGTGCGGCAAAATTTGACGTTCAGGTAAACGAAGGTTTACTCATCGGCCAAATGCAGGCAGATACCATCAACCATATTGACGGCAACGCAATCGCCAATGTAAAAATTGCCCAAAGCACTACGGTGGATGCTATCAGCCATCTGCAAAACGCAGCAGCACTGTCCTGGAGACAGGAGGACGCTACCTTGAGTAAACGCTTGGGCGATTTGCGTCAGGGCGATGGTGACCAGGGCTTCTGGGTACGCTTGAATCGCGGCGAATTTAAATATGACAATGCCAAAAACCAGAATAATTTCTTCCAGATGGGTTATGATAAGGCTGGCGGCGATTGGCATTACGGCGCTGCTATCAGCCGTAACAGCGGCAAAACCACCTACGGCGATGCAACAGCGAAAAACCGTAGCTTGGCACTTACTCTGTACGGCACCTGGCTGGGCGATAAGGGACATTATGCAGACATCGTACTCAAGGAAGGCCGTCTGAGTAATGATTACGATATCTCTGCACCGATTGGCTTCACTCACGGTCAGTACAAAACCTGGGGCAGCAGCATCAGCGCGGAATACGGCAGAGAAATCGCTATGGGTGACAAGGCCTACTTCACCCCGCAGGCACAGCTTTCCTGGCTGCGTATTGCCGGTAAGGATTACACTACCGCCAACGGCATTGCTATCAGTCAGGACAGCCAGAGCAGCACTATCGGCCGCTTAGGCTTCGAGCTTGGCAGCAGACTTGGCGACAACGGTAATGTATACGCCAAAGCTTCTGTACTGCATGACTTCGGCGGCAGTGCTGACACCCGCCTGAGCTACAACGGTGTATCCACCACCTACAGCAACGATTTGGGCGACACCTGGTACGAGGCAGGCATCGGCTTCAATCTCAAAACCAAGGATAACAGCTATCTGTATGCAGATGTTTCCAAAGCCTTCGGCGGCGACTACAAGACACCTTGGCAATGGAACGTAGGTATGCGGTGGACCTTCTGATAGGTTATAATTCTTCAACATATAATCACATCCTATGCTGTAAGTAAACAGCAAAAAAATTGTGCGGTCGTAAAAAGCCGCACAATTTTTGTGTTTATCTCTAAAATTCAGCTGAATTTTGCTATTGCTACGATATTTTATCATCTTTTAAAATAAACCCAACCCCTTCCTACCCAAAATCCCGCTTTCGGGTGGGGCGCAGACACTCTTTTTACGCTATAATGAAGCCAGGATAAGGAAAGGAGATGTTCCTATGTTTAAAGAAAACGACGAATGTTGTGCTATACAATGCAAAAAATGCGGCGGCACCATGTATTCCGATGCTGCCAGCACCAGCTTTGTCTGCTCCTTCTGCGGCAGCAAGGAGCCTTGGCCGAACAGAGAAAATATCTTAGATAGCGAAATCAAATACCGTCATAAGCCGGTAGAGGTTGTCAACGGACTGGTGAAGCTGGGACACGTATACTTTATGGAGCCCTTGCCGGAGATGCTCAAAAACAATACCCAAAGCATTGAAGATAAGCTGGGCGTTTTCAGCGCCCTCAGCACCAAGACTTACGAAGAAAGCCACACCATCAAGCTGCTCTGCCCGCTCTGCGGCGCCGATGTTACCGGTGAATCCACGCAGACTATCTTTACTTGCGAATACTGCGGTCACCGACTGACACAGGAGGAGCTGAAGGCCGGCGGCTACAACAAGGACCAGCTCATCGGCGCAGGCTCCCGCAGCTACCCCTCTATCGCCCTGCCCTTCAAGCTCACTAAGGAGCAGGCCTTCAGCAGAGCACAGCTACTTATGCGCCGTGACCCAATGTCCTTTAAGGGTGCGGAAAAGGCCATTAAGGAAAAATTTACTGCCTTCTATACTCCCTATGCACTGGCGGACCTGCGCGTCAAAGCGCAAATCTCCAGCAACAAGGGGGACTGCGAAATTTATCAGGAAGTTTTAAACTGGGTATATCCGCAAACCTATGTCTTTGACGAAAACGCCGTCGATATGGTTGCTCCCTGGAACTTTGATGAATTCGCCCCCTTCGACCCTGTATTCTTAGAGGGTGACGTGCATATCACCACCCGCAGCAATCTTTTCCCGGTACAAAAATATCTTGACCGCATGATTAATGAGCAGCTTTGCAACAAGCTCTGCGAAAATTACGGCTTAAAGAATGTTAAGATTGAAAAATGGGCACGCAATATCCGCAAGCATTCGGCTGACATCATGCTGCCGATCTATTATGTAGATTATACTGACAACAGCGCTGGCGAGCGCTTCGTTATCGTAGTCAACGGCCAGACCGGCGCTGCCAGCGCCCGCTTCGTCAACAGCAAAGACAAGACGCGCAGTCTGCAGCTGCCTGCCAGCAGCAAGCTGCCGCGCTTTGCCGAAACAACGCTGCGCACACCGCCGATGATTGTACGTTACGTAAAGCCCAAATTTCTGCATGAGGTAATTCCGCCAGAAAAGGGCTTCAAAAAGAGTCTTTTCCAGATGCTCAAATTCTGGTAAAAATCTAGCTATAGCCGGAGCATAATAAGCCACCTCCAGACGCTTGGCATCATCCTCCAGCTTCAGCAGTGCGCGCGCATGACGCTCGCTCAGACCGGCATCCACCAGCACCTTGCGTACAGCAGGTGACAGGCGCAGCAAACGCAGCTTGTTGAGCAGCAGCAAAGCAGCGCGCCAGCACCAGTAAAGCAGCTGCCCCGTATGCAGAAAGCCTGCAAAAAAGCCGTAGCGCAAGGGCACGATAGGCGCCAACCTGCTCCAGTCAATTTTGTACTTATCCGGCAGCAGCCTGCTTAAAAATTCGCCAAAACCTCCTGCGGGACACAGCCTGCCGCAGAAAAGGGGGCCAAACCACAAGGAAGTCACCACCAACAGCAGGCAGAAAAACAAAGATGTGGGTCCGCTTGCCAGCCATTCTCCTGTAAAAATATTCGCTAAAGGAATACGGGCGCAGGGTATATGAATGGAAGTAAAACCTGTTTCCACAAAAAAGCTTTCCATACCTAGATTGTAAAATTATTCCATTTTATGTCCAATACTTAAAACGTGAGCTTCTTTTATGCCTAAAAAGCATTGGGGAGAAATGTATAAACTAATACTATTTATCTCCTTCACGTGTTATAATTACTTTATAAGTTACATGCTGCCAGCACGCAAAAATTCTATAATTAACAAATTTTTCTCTTGCCAAACACAAGCTTATAAAGGAGCCTGCCTATGAAAATATCCACTAAAAGCCGCTACGCTCTGCGCATTATGATTTTTTTAGCAGAAAATTATCCGCTGGGATACATTCCTTTAAAAGATATTGCCGACAGCGAAAGCCTGCCTCTAAAATATACGGAACAGCTGATGAGTAAGCTGCTGAAAGCAGGTTTAATCAGCGCTGTACGCGGCAATCACGGCGGTTACAAGCTGAGCAAAACGCCGCAAAGCTACTCTGTCAACCAAATTATTAAGGTTATGGAAATTTTTAAAACTGTTACTCCCTGCGCCGGTCAAAAGAATGCGCATTGTCCTCATGCCGACAAATGCTCTGCTATTGACGTGTGGCAATTACTGCAATCCACTATTGACGAGCTTTTGGACAACATTACCTTGTTAGATATTTTAAAAATGCAGCAGACAAAAACCAAAGAGCCTAGCTTGTATCTAACTTTTTTGGAGCGCAAATCCAATCTAAGAAATTATTAAATAAAAATGAAGAGAGGCATATCCAAGACAGATATGCCTCTCTTCATTTTTTAGGAGAAATGTCAAATGCAGGCATTTGCTATTTTACGTCTACGGGAATATAAGTTAAGCATCTAACGCTGTTACCGTCCGCATCCTCTGCCGGAGAAAAACGCCACTTAATACAATGCTCCAAAGCAGCTCCATCCAAAAAAGGATTACCGGAAGAGTCTGCTGTGGAAACATATTCGGGAACGCCGTCCGCGCCAACCAAAATACACACAATAACCCGCCCTGTCTGCCCTCCGGCCTTAGCGGGATAAGGCACGGGCGTATGAGTGAGCAGCTTAGGCCGTACCAGCGGCTCTCTCACAATAGGAGCAACTTTCGGTTTCTTTAAATTGCTTGGATCAAATTCTTCCAATTTAATCTTTTTGACCTTAATTTTATCATCAAGCACATATAATTCTAAAGGCGTAAAGCTCCAATAGCCTTGCTTATTATGAATGCGCGTTTTGACGGCTTCTTTGTCAAAATCTACAGTGCGTATTTCAGCCATAGTTTCATAAATCTCGTTACTGCGAATTGCTTTGCCGCCATGCACCTGCCCTGCAAACAGCAGCGCCAAATGACACACTAATGAACAAAGAACAGCTAAAGAAATGCGCTTCTTTTCATTATACATTTTACGACCTCTTTTCAGCCGCTAAAGCAATACGTTTCACTCCTGCCCGTTTTAAAAGGTTAATGATATCGGAAGTACTGTAAAACTGACTGTTTTTATCAATACGCAGTACAACAATCATTTCCGGATTGCTTACCGCTGCTTTTTGCATGGTTGTCAGCAGTTGTTCGCCGCTTATCTGCCCGCCGTTCAAAAAAAGCTGATTATCTTTATCGACTGCTACCGTCAAGCCGTCAATTTTATTAGTCTGCAAATTCTGCATACCGGCTAATTTTAGCGGCAGTGTTCCTGCATCGCTCATATTAACTGTGGCAATCATAAAAAACACCAGCAGGAAGAACATTATGTCAATCATAGGAATTACCATAATCTGCGGTAACCCCTCGTCCTGTGCTTTAAACCGCATGAATAATCACATCCTCTTTCTGCTTTATTCAGCTGCTGCCAATAACTTCACGCAGCAAAGAGCCATTTTTTTATCCAGCTTACCAATATAAAATTTCAAAACGCCGTACAGGATTAAGGCAAACATAGCTACAATCAAGCCAAAGGCCGTTGCTACCAACGCTTCACCTACACCGCTGGTAATGGCAAAATGGCTGGCACTGTCCTGTAAATCAAAAACCTTAAAGGAAGAAACTATACCTAAAATAGTACCTAACAAGCCTAGCAGCGGCGCTAAAGTAATAATAATATTTAAAAACGCCAAATTTTCGTTATAGCTCATAGATTTAAAATTAACCTGCGTCTCCAGGCTCTGCACCCTATCCTGCTGCTTCTGCTGCGATTGCAGATAACTCTGTGCCAAAACTACCGCATCTGTCGCCTTGGCTTTAGCCATAGCGTTTATTTCTGCAACGTTCTGTTCTTCTATATACTCTAAAAGCTGCCGCATTTTTTCGCTGCTGGTATCAATACCGCGAAAATACAGCATTCTTTCAAAAAAAACGACTAGAGCAGCAAAAGACAACAGCACTAACGGATACATAACAACTCCGCCCTGTTTAAACAAATGCACAACATCCATCATTCTTCACTCCTTGTTTAATATTCCTGCAAAACATTCATCAGCCCGGCAAAGCGCAGAGGTTTAAAAAGCACCTCACAGGCACCGCTTTCCACCAACGCCTTTTTCTCGTCTAAATCGGCATTGCTGCATAAAGCAAATAAATGAGCGCTGCCTAATTTGTGATGTGTCTTTAATTGACGCAAAACAGCATTTTTCTGCTCGCTCTGTAATTTGTCCACATCCACAACAATATACTGAAAAAAGTCTGCATAATTACTTTCCAATAAATTTACAGCTTCTTTTTCCGTATCGGCACAATAAACCTTGGCTCCCTTGCTTTCCAACAGCTTACGCAAAACTAAAACCTCTAAGGGATTTTGTTTTACCAGCATTAAGCGTTTATTTTGTATGCTATCCTGATTTTCCGGTTTGGGGACAGCAGCTTTCACCATGGCATCAACAAAAGTCATGTGTAAATCAATGGTTACTGTAGTGCCTGCGCCCACCTCGCTTTCCAAGCTTATGGTGCCGCCTAAACGTTCCACAATAATCTTAGCAATGGATAAGCCCAGCCCGGAACTGTCCTTACAGCCGGTTTCGTTCATATAGATGCTAAACGGAGTAAAAACATGCTGCATAGTTTCTGTATCAATCCCGCAGCCGTTATCTTTAATAACAAATCTGTAAAAAGCTTCATTCTGCCCTTTAAAGGGCAGTTCATAAACAGCTATCTGAACATCGCTGTTGCTGCCGGAAAACTTACAGGCATTGTCAAGAATATTGTATAAAAGCTTATAAATAGCTTTGTAATCTCCCAAACAGCTATTGTGAAAAACCTGCTCAACGCATTCTATAGTTATTTTTTTCTCAAGATATTTTTTCTTAATATCCTTAGTCACCGTTGCTACTAAATCGCTCAAGGTAAACTGCACTTCAGAAAATTTTACCTTTTGCATTTCCAAATTACTGATAACCATAATATCATTGATAACATCGCTGATTTTACTAAGCTGATGTTTTATATCTGCCAGCTGTCCTTTAGTAGCATCATGGGAACAAATATTCCCTATTTTTTTCAAATTGTTCAATATATTTTTTAAAGGCATTCTCACACTGGTGCCAAAAGTAGAAAGGTAATCGCTTTTTACACGGTTAAGCTCCTTGAGCTCCTCTACCTGCTCCAGCAGCTCCTTTTGTTTCTGCTCTTCTTCGTTAACAATATGCGTAATGTCTCTGTCCGTCCACAGCACCTTGCCGTATACTTTATCTAAATTAACGTAACGTATTTTGCTTTTCTTATGCTGTCCGCTGCTGTCAACTTTTTTGATGTCAAACTCATAGGAATCTTTTTCCTTTAATTGTTTGCGTACATTGTCTAAAGACATTTTTTGCAGAACATGATCCCGCTCTTGTTTAACAACAAAGCTGCTGACATAATGCTCAATAGCGTTTTGGTAATCAAATTCCTGCTTGGGCAGCATATCGACGCCAAAGCCATTACTTGTATATACTTTTGCACTGCGTGAAAACAAATTGATGTCTGCAATCATATTATAATCATAATTGATCGCTTTGCTGATAACCTCCTGCATCATCTTGTTTTCGTTAATATCATAGGTATATAAAAACGCTATTAAATCCTTGCTCTGTGGGTCTTCCATCAACTGAATAGTAGACCTTGCCCACATAATATTTTTCATATTACGAGAATAGCGTCTGTAATCAATGGACAAAACGGTTTTGCCCTCCTGAAAAGCCCGGCGAAGATTATCCAGTTTCATAATCTCCGTAAATTCTTTACGCTTTGCATAATCAATAACCGTAGGCAAAACTCTTTCAACAAATTCTGAAGACGGCTGTCCGGGATAAATCGTAGGTACCGGAAAGCCATGAGGATCGTGCTCGATAACCGCGCCCGTAGTTACGTTGAATACTAAATAGGCCATAAAATCCATGTCCACTCTGTACCGGCGGCGCAGCTCCTTTTGGTAGCGTTCCTCCGCAAGCTGCCGGGCATGCTTTTCTTCCGTAACATCATTCATATAAACTACATAAGATGGCCTAGTCAGCCATTCCATAAGATTAACGTTAATGTTTACGGTTTTTGTAACCTTAGGAATAAAAACCTCGGTTTTATTTTCATTAGTATGAGCAATAAATAGCTTGCAGTTATCACAAGGAAACTTTTTATTAAAGAAATATTCGTAGCATTTTCTGCCGGCATAATTGTCATTACTTACCTGCAGCAATTTTTGTGAGGCATTATTAGCATACAGAAGATTGTGGTTAATGGCATCCACTACAAAAACAGCTGTTTCCATAGCGTCCAGCAAATTTCTTTGCAGGCTGAACCTACATTCCGAACTGTTAAGTATCTCTCTATTATACAGAATATGTTTAATGCGCGCAGAAACAACCTCTGCCGCAACAGGCTGACAAATATAATCGTCAGCGCCAATGCCAAGCGCAGTAATCTCCTCGTGAGTATTACCTGTCTCAGCAACTACAAGAATAATCAAATCCTTATACAGATTATTGCTTCTAAGCTTCTGCAAAAGCTCCAGTCCGCTCATTTTAGGCAGCAGTAACTCCAAAAGCACTACTTGAATTTGCGAATCTTTATCTAAAACCTCCAAAGCCTGATAAGCGTCCTCAGCCTTAACTACTTCATATTCTTTGGCAAGGATATCAATAAGTTTATTCTTTTCATTTTGTTTATGGTCGACAATGAGAATTTTGCTTTTCATATTCTTACCTCATCATACTGTAGAATCACCGGATAATCAGCTGCCCCATTTAGCAACCAAAATGCCGATTTCATATAAAACAATCATAGGGATTGCCATTAAACATTGAGACATAACATCCGGCGGCGTTAAAAAAGCTGCCAAAACAAAAATCACCAAAACCATGTACTTACGCAGGGCTATAAGCTGCTGCACGGTAACTACGCCTAGACGGCAAAGCACATATACAACTACCGGCAGTTCAAACACAATACCAAAGGAAAGTACGAAGCCAAATAAAAAGCCCACATACTGACTAATAGAAAGCATGGGCGTAGCTATATTTTCTCCCATGAATACAAAAAAAGTAATCGCCGATAAAAAAACCACGCCATAACCAAAGCAAACACCGATAATAAACAGCAACGCTGAGCCTAAAGAAAAAATTATTACAGCTTTCTTTTCATTTTCATATAATGCCGGGTTCACAAAATCCCAAATATGCCAAAAAATTACCGGTGCCGAAACAATCATGGCCGCTATAAACGCTACTTTTAACTGTGCTACTAAAGCCTCCGACAGGCCAAGATAAATAAACTCAATGCCTCTGCTTTTGATAGGAGCAGTTATCAGCTGCATTAAATCGCCGGCAAAAAAAGTTGCTATAACAAAGAAGCTGCCACATAAAAAGCCCAGGCACCATAACAACCGAGTCCGCAGTTCGCGAATATGCTCTCTTAAAGGCGGTTCATAAGCCTGCATATCGTCAAACGCGTCGGGCAAATTATTATTTGGCTGCTTCGCTGTCATGCTGTTCACTCTCTTTTGCCACCGTAGTTTCAGAGCTCTTTACTTCCTCTTTAAATTCTCGGATGCTGGTTCCCAAAGCTTTACCAAGACCGGCCAGCTTATTAGAACCAAATACCAAAACAGCAATCGCCAAAATCAATAAAATTTCTGTTGCTCCTAAACGCATAATAAATCCACCTTTCTAAAAAAATTGCCACAGTCATTTAGTGTTTTTCCATAGCGTGTTTAATAACATCCTCCTGAACCTTTTGGAAATCCTCGCTCATCTTGTGTAAGCTTTCGGTATCTTTTTTAATTTCCTCCAGCTCAATTTCTTCTTCAAAGGATTTGGTTACGTCTTTCATCAAGGCGCGCATTTTTTTCACACCCTTGGCTATGGTTCGTGCAATTTTAGGTAAATCCTCGGGACCTACAACTACAAAGCCGACAAACAAAACCAGCAGGATTTCTCCTATACCGATACTCATAGGATACCTCCTTTCAGCTAATTAAAAGCGGTAAATCCGCCGCATAAAGCTGTATACAATTATACTCTTATGCGGCAGATTTTTCAAAAAACTAATTATTCTTCGTCGTCCTCTAAAACCTTGTCAATATTGCCGATACGTTTTTTCCCGGGCCACAAATCCATGAACCAGTTGTGGAACAGCATTACACAGATAAAGAGAATGCCGGGAGCCATCGGGAACTGCTGCGGATGAGAGTATGCAGCTTGGGTACCCAGCATAGCAGGACTAAATTTGTAATACAGCCAGTGGAAAATAACGGTGCTGATAACGATAATAAGCAGTCTCAGAGCAATATTACCGGCTACGCCGTATTTTTTCGGGCCGTTATCAAAATAGAAATTGAGAATCATCGCGGGAATAAGCATCATAATAGCCAATTCGCCGCTATGCAGATAACGCCAGTCAGGAGCCAAAATTCTCTTAGCGCCTTCAACCGCCGGACCCCATGCTACGTCTTGAATAAAATTAAAAGTTACAAACAGCAGAATTGCAAACAGAAATACGCCGAAGAAACCGGCAAAGCCGCGCCAAATTTTATTTTTAATCATTACAAAGGGATAACGGTCAAAAGTAATTTCCAGCATCCAAATAGCAACGGTGCCGCACATTACCCAGCCAACGTTAAAGTTACCATGCAGGGTGCGGGCAAAATCGAACCACCAAGGATAAGCAGCTGCGTACTCCTGCCACGGCCAAAACAGTACGTGATAATGAGGATGCATCAGGCAGAAGAATGCTAAAATAGAGAACAGCGCAGTTACGCAGAAAACGGTAATGCCTCTTGCCGGCTGTTTCATGCTTTGCCAAGGATGGTTTTCAAAGCAAACCGGTACGATAGGGCTTAACCAGGAAGCAATAGCGGCAAACATCAAAATTGCCAAAGAAGAATATTCGCGGGCAAAAAATTCGGTCATGCCCTTGCTTACCAGCTTATCTACGCTTAAATAGGGAATAGAATAAATGCCTAAGAAATTATAGAAGAAGCCCCAAATTACGGCGCCGACAATAGCAAAGTTTACTGCAATCAAAACAGCGCCCGTAACTAACGGATGAGATGTTTCGCGCCATTTTAGGCTGAACGGCCAGAAGTTGAATACATACGCCTGCCAAATAGCCACAATTAAAATCCAGCGAACGTACATATAACCATATTGCGGAGTATACCACCTTAAAATACCGCGGGGATCCATAAAAACCCACCACAAAGCATAAAAAATCACAAAAGAAAACAACACACCAACAATACCGCGAACCGGCTGAGGCATTTTATTTTCCATAACGCGGCTTTCCAGCCACATATGATCCTTAAGATTGATCATTATTTTTTCGCCTCCTACCCATTAACCGAACATAATCTGATCGCCGTTGCCCAGATACAGTTTTTTCTTACTCTTAAATCTTGCAGTGCCTTGTACCACAGGCATACCTGCCAAAACCATTTTTTCGGCAGTTAAATAACCGGTGCAATGATTGCAGCCCAAAATTTCAATACCATATCCTGGCAGAGCTTTAATCAAATCGTCATACTGAGGATCCCAATCCTCGAACGGTGAAATGTGCAGGCCGCCCTGGATACCGTAAATTTTGTCGCCGCCTTTAACAGTATGTTTAATTTCTTCAAGGAAAGAAATAATACCCATGTGGCAGCACCCGGTAATCGCAACTAAGCCTTTGCCGGCAACATTAAATACCAAGCCCTGCTCGCCGGTTACGCGGGTGATAATTGCAGAGTCAAAGGTAATGGAGGCTGCACCCGGGAACAAAGGATGAACCTTACCGGATTCGCGCACCTCTAAAGGACCGGTATGCGGATAATCGTTCTTTACTTTGGCAATCGGGAAGTTGGCGCCCTTTAACAAATCAAAGCCTTCTTTGTAGAAGCCTTTGGGAACGATAATAGGAATATCGGGACAATGCTTCAATACGGATTCAACACCCCAATAATGGTCAAAATGCTCGTGAGTTACAAACAGCATGTCAATCTCATGATTTTCCAGCATCTTGTCAACGCCTTCACGCTCCAGACATTCGTCCATCCAGGCAGTGTTCCAGCCGCAGTCCAGCAAAATTTTCTTTTTAGAACCGTCCATCAATTCCACATCAATCAAGGTACAGAAGCCGCCGGAGTTATCGCCGTTGTAGCCTTCTTTTACACCTTCATGCGTCCACGGAATAATGTATTGATTAACCAAAAGTCCGCCGGCATCTTTCATATCTTTTACTAAACGCGCATTATTGAACCAGCTGGTTTCAGATACAACAGTACATTTTACGCTTTTGCATTCGCCGATATCAAAATCACCAATCGGTCTAGGAGGAACGAACACATCTTTTAATACGGTAGAGGAAGCTCCGGCCATAGCTAAATAACCAGTAGTACCGCCGATAGCCAATCCTTTCAAAAAATCTCTTCTTGATACACCCATTTTAAAACTCCTTTCATTTCCTAAGCAGCTGTTCTTGAGAACATCAACGCCGCAACAAGCTGAATAGTTGCATAGAACAAGCCAGCGCCTACAAGCAGACCCACGATGAAGCCGGGCCAGCTAAATTTCCCGCCAGTTTCCCGGGTTTGTTCAGTCATCATTTTGCCTCCTTTCAACATTCATAGGATAAAATAATCAATTTAACCTCATGGCTTTTTTCCGTATATAATTGATTATCTCCTAATATATGCTTAATATCTCCGGCCATCTCCACACGTTCCTTTCGGTGGCTGGCAATTGATAAAGCCTTTAAAAATCTGCCGGTAAAGAAATTAAGAAAAATTTCCGTTAAAGCATATCCCGGAACATTTCTATCCAAACCCTGCGGCTCTACCAGCTCTACCGGCTTACCGGCGGCATCTGTTGCTTGAATACCTTCGTCTGCATATTCTTTATAAAAATCCTGCGTAGTAATTTCAAAGGACTGTAAAGCGTCTTTTTTGATAATACATTCCATACTGCCCACAACAAACAAATCAGGTGCAAGGTGTTTTCTTAAAGTAAGCTTAGGTATTCCCTTAGCCCTCTTTACTTTTTCTGCATGACAGTGACGATGTTCGTGTTCAGTATCATATGTGCCGCCGCAGCAGGGACAGCCATCAGGATTTTCATGCAGGAGGACATCACTGTCATCAAACAAACCTCCTAGGCGCAAAATTTGTTCCCGACAGGCAAAATTCTCAAAAACATTCTCTTCCACCGCCGGATAATAACAAATTGCCAGTCTGCTTTTTTCCATATCAGCAGTAAGCAAATCTACCTGGCGCAGCTTTAGCTCGTAAACACCGGGTACGGCAGAAAGCCAATAATACCAGGTTCCGTCTTCACCATCAACCCTGCTTAAAAAATCCAAACCGGATAAACGCTTATCTCCGTGCAAAAGCAAAGCGCCGGTACTTAAAAGCCCGCTTATTTTACTCAAAGCCTTTCATCCCCTTCACAGCGTATATTTCCCTCGCCAAGGTCAATTTATCCTTACCGCCAATCTCTATTCCCAGCTGTTCAGCGGCCTGAACCATCATATCGTAGGATACTTCGGATAACAGCGGATAGCAGGATTCAAAAGAATCAAAATAATCGTGCGGATTCTTTTTTATACCGGAAACCTCGGCAAAAGCTTCTCCCATTTTAAAAAAATATGCAGGAAAGCCTTTAGTAAAAAATTCTCTTCGTTTCATGCTTCTCAACCTTTCTGCACAATGTTTTTGTATATTTAAATTTTATCAAAATCACTTTATAATTCAACGATATCTTCACTAGTTTGTCTACTCTAATACTAGGAAATATATTTTTGTTAATTTTTCATTCTGTATAACAGCGTTATTTTTAGCGCTTGGCTTTCCTACCTTAATGCTATTCTTTAACAAAAGTTTTTTGTAATTAAAAAAAGTCAAGAGAAAGACAACCTTAGTTGTCACTCTCTTGACTTTGATAAAACTTCTGTATTATGCTGTGCGTCCTAAATAGCCAAAGTCTGATTAGCCTCGCCGAACAGATAGCGGTCAACGATAATTTCTGCCGCCTTTTCCGGCGACATATCATGCTTAATGGACTGGGTAGGATTAAAAATGCTCATGGCTACGCCAAAGAACACATATTTAGCCGAAATCTCTATATCGCCACTTTTTTTCAGCAGGTCCTGCTGCCAAGCCTTACTTAAAAATTCCTCTAAAATTACATACTCTTCCTTCAACAAATCATGATAGCGCAGGATACGCTCCTCCAGCGCAGGCGAAATTTCTACCTGCCTGTAACGTGGCAGAACGCGGTAAACGCCGTCCACTTTCTGCACTCGGCAAGCGTTGCTGGTTCCCAGCATTTCAAAGCAGATTATCTGCCACAAAGCGCTGTTTTCATAATAAAAAGCCACAAATTCCTTAAAATAGGCCAGCATTTTATCCACTAAATTTTTTTGCTCGTCTACAACCTGACGCAGCTTTTCTACAAAGGGTTTATTTTTATCCAGCACCAGTCTGTAAAAAAGCTGCTCCTTATTGCCAAAATATTTATAAACAGTTCCCTTGCCCACATCGGCAAGCGCAATAATTTCGTCTAAAGTAGCTTTTTCGTAGCCATACATAGAAAAAATTTCTTCCGCTGCCTGCAAAATGCGTACATCCTTGGGCAATGCTTTATCAAGCTTCACGTTGTTACCTCCTTTGTTGCAATTTACCGTTCTTTTTATCTTTTATTATAGCCTATTTAGCGTACAAATTCCAGTAAACAGGCAGCAGTTTTTCTTGTTGATATAATTGTATCATTTATTTAATTGCCATGCTTTTAAAAATTTTTGTCTAAAAATTACCTATTCAACTATTTTTTTGGTATAATGTATGCAAGGTTGTTATTTATTTTTCTATGGGTATCATAAGGAGGTCACCATATGAGCTTAAAAATAATTACTAAGCGCTGCAAAGGCTGCGGCATCTGCGCAGCATTCTGCCCGAAAAAGGTTCTGGCAGTAAACGAAGTTGGCAAGGTTGAAGCCGTTGCTGAAGAAAACTGCATTAAGTGCGGACAATGCGAAATGCGCTGTCCGGATTATGCTATTCTGTTAGATAAATAAAAAGGAGTGAATTACCCATGTCAAGAATCCTGCTGTTACAAGGTAACCAAGCAGTTGTTGAGGGTGCGATTGCTGCCGGTGTAAAATTTTACGGCGGTTATCCTATCACCCCTTCCACCGAAATTGCTGAACAATTAGCGCTGCGTCTGCCCCAGGTAGGCGGCAAATTTATGCAGACCGAAGACGAAATCGCCGGCTTAGGTACCGTTATCGGCGCCTCTATGGCCGGTAAAAAAGCTATGACCGCCACCAGCGGCCCGGGTTTCTCTTTGAAACAGGAAATGCTTGGCTTAGCCTGCATTGCCGAAATTCCCTGCGTTATTGTAAACGTACAGCGTGTGGGTCCGGCAACCGGCCAGCCTACCTCTCCTGCGCAAGGCGAGGTTATGCAGGCGCGCTGGGGCACCCACGGCGACCACTGGCTGATTACCGTTTCTCCCTCCAGCGTTCCCGAATGCTTTGATTTAACCCTGCGTGCCGTTGCTCTGTCTGAAAAATACCGCTGCCCGGTAATTTTGCTGATGGACGAGGTTATCGGCCACATGCGCGAAAAAATTGAGCTGCCCGACAACTACGACGAAATTCCGCAGGCAGAACGCAAGCAGCCTACCTGCGCTCCCGAAGATTATTTGGCCTACGGCTGCGAAGACGGCTCCAAGGTTCCCGCTATGGCTCCCTTTGGCAGCGGTTATCGCTGGCACGTAACCGGCTTGGTACATGACGAAACCGGCTTCCCCAAAGGCACCGGCGCTGCAACCAAAGAATCTCAGGATCGCCTGCGCACAAAGATTACCGACAATCTTGACGACATTGTCCAAGTTGAAAACTATAAAATGGAAGACGCTGAATTTGCCGTTATCGCTTTTGGCGGCGCTGCCCGTACCGCATACGAAGCCATTGACATGGCTCGCGCAGAAGGCCTCAAGGTTGGCTTCATGCGTCCCATTACCATTTGGCCTTTCGCTGAAAAACAAATCAAAGAGGTTGCAGACAAAGTAAAAGGCATTTTGGTACACGAGCTGAACTGCGGCCAATACGTTTTGGAGGTTGAACGTGCCGTAGCAGGCAAGGTTCCCGTAAGCCTGTTTGCTAAATACGACAACGAATCTGCTACTCCGGCCGAGCTTTTGGCTGAAATCAAAAAGGCTATGGCCTAATCGGATGAGAGGAGAATAATAGAATGAGCGTAATGGAAGACTTAATTGCTAAATATTTCCGTCCGGGCCGTCTGCCTCACATCTGGTGCCCCGGCTGCGGCAACGGTATTATTACCGGCGCTATTGTCAAGGCTATCGACAAGCAGGGTCTGGCCAAAGATGACGTAGCCATTATCAGCGGTATCGGCTGCTCCAGCCGCAGTTCCGGCTATTTGGATTTTAATACCGCCAATACCCTGCACGGCCGCGCCCTGCCTATCGCTACCGGCGTAAAAATGGGCAACCCCAAACTGAACGTAATCGTTTGCAGCGGTGACGGCGACTGCACCGCTATCGGCGGCAACCATTTAATTCACGCTGCTCGCCGTAATATTGATTTAACCTTGGTTGTTTATAATAACAGCATTTACGGTATGACCGGCGGTCAGTATTCCCCCATGACCCCGAAAGGCTCTAAGGCAACTACCGCTCCCTATGCCACCATCGAGCCCAGCTTCAATCTGCTGGCTTTAGCGCAGGCTGCCGGTGCAACCTATGTAGCCCGCGGCACTACCTACCATGTACCGCAATTAGTTGATGTAATCGCTAAAGGCATTGCTCACAAAGGCTTCTCCATTATCGAAGTTGTCAGCGCCTGCCCCATTTCCTTCGGCCGTCAAAACAAAATGGGCGGACCGGCGCAAATGATGATGTGGCAGCGCGACCACGGCGTACTCAAAGCCGTTTGGGACCGCATGGACGAAGATAAAAAAGCAGAAGCTCTTGCTGCCGGTAAATTCCCCATCGGCGTTCTTTATGAAAACAACGACGTGCAGGAATATACCGCAGCCTATGACGAGCTAATTAAACGCGCACAGGAGGGTAAATAATCATGAGACAAAGCTTTCGTTTTTCCGGCACCGGCGGCCAGGGCTTAATCACTGCCGGTATCATTTTAGCTGAAGCTGCCCTCTTAGATGACAAGCTGGCTGTTCAATCCCAATCCTATGGCCCGGAAGCCCGTGGTGGCTCCTCCAAGGCCGAGGCTATTATTAGTGATGAGGCTATTTATTTCAGCCGCGTAATCGACCCTGATTATCTGCTGGTTATGAGCCAGGAAGCTGCCAATAAATATACTGCCGACTGCGACAAGCACACTACTGTAATTACCGATACTCTGTTTGTCGACCAGGTTCCCGGCAATTACGGCAAACGTGTTGACCTGCCCATCACCCACACTGCCAACGAAACCTGCGGCAAGACCTTGTTCGCTAACATCGTTGCCTTGGGCGCGGTAGTAGCTCTTACCCAATGCGTATCTAAAGAAGCTATTTTAAAGGCTGTTTTAAACCGTGTTCCTAAAGGAACGGAAGAAGCCAACACCAAAGCTTTAGAAGCCGGTATGGCATTAGTAGAAAAGCTGTAAGATAGTTGCTATTCAAGCCAAATTTTTCAGCTATAAAAATTATCCCTGCTACTTTAAAGTAGCAGGGATTTTTTTCACCTCTAACATAATGAAGTCAAGAAAGCTTCAGAATACGAGAAACGCCGACGACGGCGTATCGAAAATACTCTTAGGAGGCGAGACGAAGCAGATGAGACCTTATCGGCTTTATTACCACAGGCCGATAATCTTCCACCACAGAGTTCCAACCCCCAGGAAGCAGATTACGTTGACGATAGAGCAGATAAAGCCAATCTTCCACCATTCTGCCTGAGTTAAATAGCCGGCACCAAAATAAATGGGAGCAGGGCCCGTTGCATAGTGAGTCAAGCCGCCCATAATACCGGTTAAGCTTGCCAAGGCCATAGCAGTGAGACCGGCTGGAGCACCTGCTGCTACCGCTACTGCGGCAAAAGCGGCGAACATAGCCGAAACATGAGCAGACAGGCTGGCAAAGCCATAGTGAGCATACATGTAAATAAGGCAGAGAATAATCAAAGCAGTAATACCGGTGATACCACCCATATTGGCTGCAACAATTTTCGCAAACCACTTAATAAAGCCGGACTTATTCAAAGCGGTTGCCAAGCTCATCAGGCCGCCCATCCATACCAAGGTATCCCAGGCGCCCTTTTCCTTGATAACGTCTTCCCACTCAATAGCGTGACGCGCCAGCATAATGCCGATGCAGACCAAAGCAATCATGGTAGCGTTAAAGCCGGTCAGAGAAGAGGTTGCCCATAAAGCAAGCGCTAAAATGAAAACGCCTAAAACGGTCTTTTCATCTCCGCTCATCGGACCCATTGCAGCCAGCTCCTTGCGGGCAATTTCCGGAGCCTCCGGAGTTTCTTTTAAATCAGGAGGAAACAGTTTATACACAAGATAAGGACATATAACCAAAGCCAGCAGGCCGGGAACGATGCAGGCCAAAGCCCAGCCGCCCCAGGACAGCTGTACGCCTATGGATTGCGCTGCCAAAGCAACACACAGAGAGTTAGGCGCCACAGAGGTAATAAACATAGAGGAAGTAATGCAGTCAGCCTGGAAAGTCGATTTCATTAAATACGAACCAATACGTTTTCTGCTTTTCTCATCAGGCTCGGACTCAAAAGCAGCACACAAACTGCGCACTATCGGGAACAGAATACCGCCACCGCGGGCAGTATTAGACGGAGTAGCAGGCGAAATAATCAAATCGGTGATAGCCATAGTATAGCCAAGCTTTAAAGAGCTGCTGCCAATAGCCGCCATAATTTTATAAGCAATACGTTTGCCCAAACCTGATTTAATAAAGCCAAGAGCAAACAGAAAGGCGCTGACAATCAACCAAATAGTTGCGTTGCCAAAGCCGCTCAATGCCTCCGCCGGCTTAATAACCTTTAAAAAGCCGGATAAGCCGACAGAAATCAGCGCAATCGCGCCAATAGGCAGCGGATGCAGAATAAAGCCGACGATAGTTGCTACGAAAATAGCAAACATGTGCATAGCCTGGGGCTTTAAGCCTTCAGGAACGGGAAGGAACCACAAAGCAACGCCAACAGCCACGGTAAAAATACCTTTTTGCAGATTTGTTTTCAAATAAGACACCTCTTTTCACAATTTCTTTACATAATATTATACATCATATATTATATATGTCTATATTTTTCTAAAATCTTAACTTGAGATATGCTTTTTCACTTTATATCGTATCTATTGTTACAACATTCTTAGCGTTAGAACATTAATAAAATTAAACAAATTCGTAGCTATATTCTACTATAACAAACAAGTCAGACAAAAATAAAGTGCTTTGGCAACATATTGCAAAAACATTCCCCCGCCCTTGACAGTTATCATCATTTCCGATATTATAGTAAGCATATTAAAACACTAGGATTTAAAGCAGGAGCAAGAGTATGAGCAGCACGCAAGACCTTATCAACAAATTATCTGCACAGCACAATCTGCCGGACGCAGAGCTGTTACGGCTGCTAACCAGCGCCAAGCCGGAAACCAATTTGCTTTTAGCTGCCGCCGCAGATAAAGTGCGCCGCCAATATTACGGCAATAAGGTTTATATCCGCGGCTTGATTGAATTTACCAATTACTGTAAAAACAACTGCTTTTACTGCGGTATTCGCGCAGGCAACAGCTGTGCCTGCCGCTACCGTTTAACTAAAGAGGATATTCTTGCCTGCTGCCGCGAAGGCTATGCATTGGGCTTTCGTACCTTTGTTTTACAAGGCGGTGAAGACCCATATTTTACCGACGCACGCATCTGTGAAATTATCGCCGCCATCCGCACGCTCTACCCGGACTGCGCCATTACCTTATCTATCGGAGAAAAGAAACGAGCTAGCTATCAGGCCTATTTTGACGCAGGCGCCAACCGCTATCTTTTGCGCCACGAAACTGCGAACGCAGAACATTACGCCAAGCTTCATCCTGCCAGCATGAGCTTAGCGAACCGCAAGCGCTGTCTTTATGATTTAAAGGCTATAGGCTACCAGGTAGGCAGCGGCTTTATGGTCGGCTCTCCTTATCAAACGCCAGAAAATCTTTTAGCCGACCTGCGTTTTTTGCAGGCTTTACATCCTGATATGATTGGTATAGGCCCCTACATTACCCATGCGCAGACACCGTTTGCCCACGAAGCAAGCGGCACAGCAGAGCAAACGCTGCGTCTTTTGGCTATGCTGCGTCTTATGTTCCCCTATGCTTTGCTGCCTTCTACTACGGCGCTGGCGACCATTACGCCGCAAGGACGCAAACTCGGTCTTAAGGCAGGCGGCAACGTAGTAATGCCCAATCTTTCGCCTGCCGGTGTGCGTAAGCTGTACTCGCTGTACGAAAACAAAGCCTGCACCGGTACGGAAGCCGCCCAAAATCTTGCTCTGTTACAAGCAGAGGTACAGCAGGCAGGCTACGAAATTGCCGTTGACAGAGGCGACGTAATAAAGAAAACAAAATTATAGACAGTTTAAAAATTAGAAAACATTCCTAGGAGCCATTGCAAAGAAGATGATTCCTTATGGACTGTCATACAAAGGAGATATAAGATTATGAACAACAAAGCCCTAATCGCCATGAGCGGCGGCGTCGATTCCAGCGTAGCGGCGCTCCTCATGCAGAAGCAAGGCTGCGACTGCGTTGGCGTCACTATGAAGCTTTTTGAAAACGAGGATATCGGGCTGTCTGTTATGGACAGCAAATGCTGCAGTCTGGACGATATTCTTGATGCTAAAAAGGTCTGCGAAAGCATGGGCATGGAGCATTTTACCCTTAATTACGGCGCACGCTTCCGCACAGAGGTTATCGACCGTTTTATCAACGCTTACGTAAACGGCATGACTCCTAATCCCTGCATTGACTGTAACCGCTATTTAAAGTTTGGCGAACTGTTTGCCAAAGCGCAGGAAATCGGCTGTAATTTTGTAGTTACAGGCCATTACGCCCGCGTTAAATATGATGCAGCAAAAGACCGTTATCTTTTGCTCAAAGCAGTAAATTCTGATAAAGATCAAAGCTATGTACTGTACAGTTTAAATCAGGAGCAGCTTGCCCACGCTAAATTTCCTTTAGGCGAACTATCCAAGCCACAAGTGCGCGCAATCGCCGAAAAACACGGCTTTGTTACTGCGCATAAGCACGACAGCCAGGATATCTGCTTTATCCGCGAAGGTACTACCTACGCAGATTTTATAGAGCAGCGCTTAGGACGCAAATTCCCGCCGGGAAATTTTGTCGATACTCAAGGCAATATTCTTGGCCGTCACAAGGGTATTATTCACTATACCATAGGTCAGCGCAAAGGGTTGGGGTTGGCGCTGCCGCAGCCCATGTATGTACAGCAGATTGACACTGCTAAAAATCAAGTCATTCTTTCGACCAATGAAGAGCTTTTTTCCACCAGCGTAACCGCTACGGATATCAATCTCATTGACTGCGAACGCATCGAGAAAGCGCGCAGAGTGAAAGCGCGTATCCGCTACCACCATCAGGAACAGTGGGCAACAGTTACGCAGCCCGACGCCAACACTTTGCATATAGAATTTGATGAACCGCAACGAGCCATCACGCGCGGTCAAGCTGTAGTTATGTATGACGGCGACGTAGTAGTCGGCGGCGGCAGAATAATTTAAAAACGAACAGCAAAAAAGTCTGCACCGTTACAGTGCAGACTTCAGACTGTAAAAAAACCCATGTTTCTCTCTTTGTTAGGGAAGCATGGGTTAATTTATTTAGAAGCTGTATTCTGTAACAGCATATCTATTCAAGCAAAATATAGGCATAAAATGGTATGAAAAAAGACCGCCTGGACCTTTTTCTGTTTTGCGCCATTTCCATGTTGCTAATTTTTTCAAATTCATGGCAGCAAATTTAAGCTTAACCCATTTTGTTACTTGGGATAAGCCTCTGTATAGAGTATATCTCATGCCATATTTTTCCTTGGCATCTGCAAATACCCTTTCTATTTTCTCTTTGCGTATCCTGTACAGTTCTGCGTACCTCTTTGTATGCCTTGCATCTTCAGCTAATTCAATATAGTCGCTCCAGATATGCTT
>Ga0129317_1000416_pt1 | contig 45995 bp, 37 predicted proteins | sample Cm1ome_FD_94430 | JGI IMG/M metagenome (GOLD analysis project Ga0129317, IMG submission 94430) | Eastern black-and-white colobus group fecal microbial communities from Wisconsin, USA - Cm1105 metagenome | ecosystem: Host-associated > Mammals > Digestive system > Large intestine > Fecal | place... | reverse complement strand
CCGTCTACATGGCGAAGGGAGGCAGGATGTCAACCAATTCATAAAAAGGAAAGGTGCGTGAGGCATTATGAGAAGTCCTGAAAATGTGTTGGAAAGCCTAAAATCCAAGGCGTGTAACAAGAGTTACAAGTACGAGCGTTTATACCGCAATCTGTACAATCCACAATTCTATCTGCTGGCATATCAGCGGATACAGGCGAAACCAGGCAACATGACAGCCGGAACAGACGGCAAAACCATTGACGGTATGGGAATGGCAAGGATAAACGCCCTCATTGAAAAAATGCGTGATTTCAGCTACCAGCCCAACCCGGCAAGGAGAACGTATATCCCGAAATCCAATGGGAAAATGCGCCCTCTGGGAATACCGTCATTTGACGACAAACTGATACAGGAGGTGGTGCGGCTCATCTTAGAGAGCATCTATGAGCCAACTTTCAGCGACTACTCCCACGGTTTCCGCATAAACAAGAGCTGCCATACGGCACTCAAATATGTGCAGAAATATTTTACGGGGACAAAGTGGTTCGTTGAGGGGGATATAAAGGGCTGTTTTGACAATGTAGACCATCATGTGCTGATTGACATTCTGCGGAAGCGGATTGCAGACGAACATTTCATCGGTCTACTCTGGAAGTTCTTGAAAGCTGGATATATGGAGGATTGGAATTATCACAATACTTATTCCGGTACTCCGCAAGGCTCCATCATCAGCCCTATCCTGGCAAACATCTACATGAACGAACTGGACAGTTATATGGCAGAGTATGCAGAGAAATTCAACTGCGGAAACCGCCGTAAAATCAATCCTGCGTTCAAGAAGAAATTGGATGTCTGCCGAGGGAAAGAACAAAGGCTTAAAAGAAATATCTCTAAAATGAGCGTGGAAGAAAAAGAGGGCTTAATTGCAGAAATCCGGGAACTGCGGCGTAGTCTGAAATCTATACCGTATAGTGACCAGATGGACGATAGCTATAAACGGCTTTGCTATATCCGATACGCCGATGATTTCTTAATCGGAGTTATCGGCAGCAAGGAGGACGCGGAACAAGTAAAACAAGAGGTAGGATGTTTTATCCGGGAAAAACTTCATCTGGAAATGTCCGAAGAAAAAACATTGATTACCCACGGGCATGACTTTGCAAAGTTCTTGGGATACGAGGTCACAATCGCCAAAGGCGAATATAACAAAAAGACCAAAACGGGAGCTACCAGACGAGTAAACAACGGAAAAGTCCTGCTCTATGTTCCCCATGACAAATGGGTGAAACGACTATTATCTTACAATGCCCTCAAAATCAAATATGATAAGCAGAATGGAAATAAGGAGGTTTGGGAGCCGGTCCGGCGCACTCGCCTGTTGCATCTGGACGATTTGGAAGTCCTAAACCAATACAATGCAGAAATCCGTGGATTGTATAACTACTATCGGCTCGCAAATAACGTGACCGTACTCAACAACTTTTACTATGTAATGAGATACAGTATGCTCAAAACCTTTGCTGGAAAATATCGGACACGAATCAGCAGAATTATCCGCAAGTACCGTCAAGGGAAAGATTTTGTTGTGGAGTACCCGAAGAAAAATGGCAAAGTTGGTAAAGTGCTGTTCTACAACAACGGTTTTTGCCGGAATACCAAAGTGGAAAGCGGCAATCCCGATATAGTAGCAAGAGTAGTTGAGAACTATGGACGCAACAGTCTGATGAAAAGGCTGCAAGCGAACAAATGCGAGTGGTGCGGCGCAGAGAATGTGCCGCTCGAAATACACCATGTACGAAAACTCAAAGATTTAAGTGGCAAAAAACAATGGGAAATCGCCATGATTGGGCGCAAGCGCAAGACAATGGCACTCTGTATTGACTGTCACGATAAGTTACACGCTGGGAAATTAGACTGACATCTGGAGAGCCGGATACATCGAGAGGTGTAAGTCCGGTTCGGAGGGGAGTTCTCGGAAACCTGCCATAGTGATATGGTAAGGCGCTGGGTTCTTACCCTACTTGTGACATCCGTTGCACCCATCCCCATGGCTGCCATGATGGGCAAGGAATGGGGCGGCATGGGCCAGAACTATCTGCGCTCCCTGCTGGCGCTGGGATTCCAGGCATTTCTTATCATCGTCTGTGTGGCGATTTATGCTGTACTGGTGCAGGACATCGCTACCGAGGAAGATGTGATTATGGCGATTTGGAGCTGTGTGGGCTATACGGTTTTACTGTGCTTTACCCTCTTTAAGACCGGAAGCCTTGCAAAAGCTGTATTCCAGGCTCATTAAGGAGGAGGGAGTTTCTATGGCCTATGTACCTGTACCCAAAGACCTGACGAAAGTCAAAACCAAGGTTGCTTTTAACTTAACCAAGCGGCAGTTAGTCTGCTTCACCGGCGGGGCGCTTTTGGGCGTACCGCTGTTCTTTCTGCTCCGTTGCTCTGCCGGGAACAGTACGGCAGCCCTGTGCATGATGTTCGTGATGCTGCCTTTCTTCCTGCTGGCGATGTACGAAAAGCATGGTCAGCCGTTGGAAAAGATCGTGGGCAATATCATCCGCGTCACGGTGATCCGCCCCAGGCAGCGCCCCTACCGCACCAATAACTTCTATGCCGTGTTGCAGCGGCAGGCAAATCTCGACGAGGAGGTGTCACACATTGTTTACGGCAATCAAACGCTGGCTGCACCGGCTGTTCGAAAAAAACGAGGAAAAAGCTGTGCAGCCGGTCAAAACAAAGAAAAAGCTGTCCCGCGCCGACAGAAAGCAGATTGAAGCGGCCATTGCCCGTGCCAACCGCACGGACAAAAAGGAAAAATCGGCACAGGACAGTATCCCTTATGAACGAATGTGGCCGGACGGTATCTGCCGGGTATCAGACGGTCACTACACAAAAACCATTCAATTTCAGGACATCAACTATCAGCTCTCACAGAACGAGGATAAAACCGCGATCTTCGAGGGCTGGTGCGATTTCCTCAACTACTTCGACAGCTCGATTCAGTTTGAGCTGTCTTTTTTGAACCTTGCAGCATCGGAGGAAACCTTTGCCCGCGCCATCAACATCCCTCTCCAGGGGGACGATTTTGACAGCATCCGCATCGAATACATGACCATGCTGCAAAACCAGCTGGCAAAGGGAAATAACGGCCTGATCAAAACCAAGTATCTTACCTTTGGCATTGACGCGGACAGCATCAAGGCGGCCAAGCCCCGTCTGGAGCGCATTGAGACCGACATTCTCAATAACTTCAAGCGGCTGGGCGTGGCGGCGGAAACGCTGGACGGAAAAGCGCGGCTTGCTCAGCTGCATGGTATCTTCCACATGGACGAGCAGCAGCCGTTCCGGTTTGAGTGGGACTGGCTCCCCACCAGCGGTCTGTCCACCAAGGACTTTATCGCCCCCAGCTCCTTTGAGTTCCGCACCGGCAAGCAGTTCCGCATGGGCAAGAAGTACGGAGCCGTCAGCTTCGTACAAATTTTGGCCCCAGAGCTGAATGACCGGATGCTGGCCGATTTTCTGGATATGGAGTCCAACCTGATTGTCAGCCTGCACATCCAGTCAGTGGATCAGATCAAGGCCATCAAGACGGTCAAGCGCAAGATCACTGACCTGGACAAATCCAAAATCGAGGAACAGAAAAAAGCTGTCCGTGCCGGATATGACATGGACATCATTCCCTCCGACCTTGCCACTTATGGTGTCGAGGCCAAAAAGCTCTTGCAGGATTTGCAGAGCCGCAACGAGCGAATGTTCCTTGTGACCTTTCTGGTGCTGAACACCGCAGATAATCCCCGCCAGCTGGACAACAATGTGTTCCAGGCCAGCTCCATCGCGCAGAAATACAACTGCCAGCTGACAAGGCTGGACTTTCAGCAGGAAGAAGGGCTGATGAGCTGCCTGCCTTTGGGTCTCAATCAGATCGAGATTCAGCGGGGGCTGACCACCAGTTCCACGGCTATCTTTGTGCCGTTTACCACACAGGAATTATTCCAGAACGGCAAGGAAGCTCTGTACTACGGCATCAACGCCCTGTCCAACAACCTTATCATGGTGGACCGCAAGCTGCTGAAAAACCCCAACGGCCTGATTCTCGGTACGCCGGGTTCCGGCAAGTCCTTCAGCGCCAAGCGCGAGATCGCCAACTGCTTCCTGCTGACTTCCGACGAGGTGGAAATCCTGGACCCGGAAGCGGAATATGCCCCGCTGGTGGAGCGTCTGCATGGGCAGGTCATTAAGATTTCGCCCACTTCCACCAACTATATCAATCCGATGGACCTGAACCTGGACTACTCGGATGATGAAAGCCCGCTGTCCCTCAAGTCCGACTTCATTCTCAGCCTGTGCGAGCTGATCGTGGGCGGCAAGGAGGGCTTGCAGCCAGTACAGAAAACCATCATCGACCGCTGTGTGCGGCTGGTCTATCAGGACTATCTCAACGATCCGCGCCCGGAGAATATGCCCATTCTGGAGGATTTGTATAATCTCTTGCGGACGCAGGAGGAAAAAGAGGCACAGTACATCGCCACAGCGCTGGAAATCTATGTGACCGGCTCTCTCAATGTGTTCAACCACCGGACCAATGTGGACATCAACAACCGTATCGTCTGCTATGACATCAAGGAGCTGGGCAAGCAGCTGAAGAAAATCGGGATGCTGGTGGTACAAGATCAGGTGTGGAACCGCGTCACCATCAACCGCGCCGCCCATAAGTCCACCCGTTACTACATTGACGAGATGCACCTGCTGCTGAAAGAGGAACAGACCGCCGCCTATACGGTGGAGATTTGGAAGCGATTCCGCAAGTGGGGCGGTATCCCGACCGGTATTACGCAGAATGTCAAAGACCTTTTGAGCAGTCGTGAGGTTGAGAACATCTTTGAGAACTCCGACTTCGTGTATATGCTCAATCAGGCTGGCGGAGACCGGCAGATTCTTGCCAAGCAGCTGGGTATTTCCCCGCACCAGCTATCCTATGTGACCCACTCCGGCGAGGGTGAAGGACTGCTGTTCTATGGCTCCACCATCCTGCCGTTTGTGGACCACTTCCCCAAGAACACCGAACTCTACCGTATCATGACCACCAAACCGTTGGACTTAAAAAAGGAGGATGAACAGCATGGCAAAGAAAGAAATTGAAAAAGGCGCAGGTCTGCTTCTGGCCGCTGTCAGCGGCTGTGAGCAGATGGTAGAGCTGCTTCGCACCGCCGTCCATTACTGCTATGATCAGGAAAAGACAGCAAAAAAACTCACGCCCAAGGGCTATGCCGGATTTACCCGGATTCACCATATCTGGACAGAGGGCATACCGGATGTTCCCAAGCTGTTTATTGGCAGCCCAATTCAGGATCGGGACATGGCAAGAGGAACCCTGATGGCGCTTTTCCTGTCCACAACGGTCTTTCCAGCAGAAACCATTCAGATTCCGGTATATGCGGAAACCTGTGTGTTGCTGGATGACCTGATGGCGGGTGGCTGGTATGCGTAAGGAACCGCGCCTGCACTTTACAGACGAGGAACGCGCTGATCCGGCGCTGGAAAAGCCTATCCGTAAAGCAGACCGGGCCGCCGTCAAAGCAGACAAGGCGCAGGCGAAAATCCCCAAAAAGCAGGTGCGGCAAAAAACGGTTGACCCTAAGACCGGCAAAGTGACCACCAAACTGGTGCTGGAGGACAAGAAAAAGCCGCCCTCCAAGCTGTCCCATGCGGTCCGGGATGCTCCGGGAGATGCGGCGCTGGGAAAACTCCACAAGGAAATCCGTGAAACGGAACAGGACAATGTGGGCGTGGAGAGCGCCCACAAGTCCGAGGAAGCTGTTGAAACCGGTGCGCGGCTGGTCCGGGAAGGCTACCGCAGCCACAAGATGAAGCCATACCGCAAGGCGGCACAGGCAGAACAAAAGCTGGAAAAGGCCAATGTAAACGCCCTGTACCAGAAATCTTTGCGAGAAAATCCCCAGCTCGCCAGCAATCCCATCTCCCGCTGGCAGCAAAAACAGGCCATTAAAAAGGAATATGCCGCTGCCAAGCGCGCCGGTCAAGCTGCCGGGAATACCGCCAGCACCGCAAAAAAGACCGGCAAGGCCGCCAAGACGGTCAAGGAAAAGGCACAGCAGGCCGGAGCATTTGTTATGCGCCACAAAAAAGGCTTCTTGATTGTCGGCGCGATTTTTCTGCTCATCTGTCTGCTGCTCAACACCATGTCTTCCTGCTCCATGATGGCGCAGAGCATTGGTTCTGCCATTTCCGGCTCTACCTATCCGTCAGATGACCCGGAACTTGTGGCGGTGGAGACCGATTACGCCGCCAGGGAAGCGGCGCTGCAAGCCGAGATCGACAACATCGAAAGCAGCCATCCGGGATATGACGAATACCGTTATGACCTGGATATGATCGGGCATGACCCCCATGAGCTGGCGGCTTATCTGTCTGCCGTGTTGCAGGGATATACCCGCCAGAGCGCACAGGCGGAACTGGAGCGTGTGTTCGACGCACAGTATCAGCTGACGCTCACCGAGGAAGTGGAAGTGCGCTACCGGACGGAAACCCGAACGGACGGCGAGGGCAACAGCTATACCGTTGAGGTTCCCTACAACTACTACATCCTCAATGTGAAGCTCACCAGCAAGCCTATATCCTCTGTGGCTTCGGAGCTGCTGATCCCGGAACAGCTGGAGATGTATCAGGTGTACCGGCAGACGCTGGGCAACAAGCCGCTGATTTTCGGCGGCGGTTCCACAAATACCAGCGATTCCGAGAGTTTGGAGGGTGTGGAGTTTGTAAACGGCACACGCCCCGGCAACCCGGAGCTGGTGGATCTGGCGAAGCGGCAGGTGGGCAATGTGGGCGGTCAGCCCTACTGGAGCTGGTACGGCTTCAATTCCCGTGTGGAATGGTGCGCCTGCTTCGTGTCCTGGTGCTATGGGCAGATGGGTCTGTCTGAACCGCGCTTTGCGGGCTGCCAGTCCCAAGGGGTTCCCTGGTTCCAGTCACATGGACAATGGGGCGCGCGGGGCTATGACAACCTCGCCCCCGGCGACGCCATCTTCTTCGATTGGGACCTGGACGGCAGCGCCGACCATGTGGGCATCGTCATCGGCACAGACGGCAGCCGGGTCTATACCGTCGAGGGAAACAGCGGCGACGCCTGCAAAATCAGAAGCTACGACGCGAACTACGAGTGCATCAAGGGCTACGGCCTGATGAACTGGTGACAAATCTTTTGATAAGGAGTGATTGATTATGGCTACGAAAATTGAACGCATTGATCGGGAAATTACGAAAACCCGTGAGAAAATCGCAGAATATCAGGACAAGCTGAAAACGCTGGAAGCGCAGAAAACCGAAGCGGAAAATCTGGAGATCGTCCAGATGGTGCGCGCCCTGCGTATGACCCCGGAGCAGTTAAGCGCCATGCTGTCCGGCGGCACACTCCCCGGTATGGCTGCCCATGACGAACAGGAGGACACCGCCCATGAAGAATAAGAGAATTTTTAAGACCCTTTCCGCCCTCTGCGCCGCATTGGTGCTGATGGGCAGTTTTTCTGTCACCGCTTTTGCCCAGGGAACGGAGCAGCCCCCGGCAGAGGACGCCACCAACGATGAAAATGTGGTGGTGGAGGAAACCGAGAACAGTCCTGCCCTGACCCCGGAGGGCAACGCTGCTCTGGTGGATGATTTCGGCGGCAACAAGCAGCTGATTACCGTCACCACCAAGGCGGGCAACTACTTTTACATCCTCATTGACCGGGCCAACGAGGACAAGGAAACCGCTGTCCATTTCTTAAATCAGGTGGATGAGGCTGACCTGATGGCGCTGATGGAGGATGGGCAGTCCGCCGAGAAACCGCCCGCTGTCTGCAACTGCACAGAAAAATGTGAAGCCGGTGCGGTTAACACCAAATGCGAGGTGTGCAGTACGGACATGACCGGCTGTACCGGCAAGGAACCAGAGCCGGAAACACCGGCGGAACCTGCGGAGCCAGAGAAAAAAGAAACCGCAGGGCTAAACCCGGCTATCCTGCTGCTGGTGCTGGCTGTGATGGGCGGCGCTGCCTTTGCCTACTTCAAATTCATTAAGGGTAAAGCCAGTCACAAAAACAGCGGCAATCCAGACGATTATGACTATGAGGACGGCGAGGAGCTGCCGGACGAGGAAGAAATCGAACTGGAGGACGAGGAATCGGACGAACTGGACGCTGACAGGGGCGGCGGTGAGGAAAGTGAGGATGAGACCCCGTGACCCGGTTTACCGACAGCCCCTATGAACGCATGATGACACGCAGGCCGGAGGGCGGGAAGGACACTTCCCGTCCTCTCTCTTTGCCCAAAAGCCACCCCTGCTATGGTTGTGGGAATTATGGCCAGCCTTGCGTGGGAGTCTGCCACCGTGAGATGGAACGATGGATCAAAGAAAGGAAACGGAAAAAATGAGTATTCTGATTACATTTATCAAGCTGCTTGCGGTTTTTGACCTGCTGGTGATCGCCGTGTATTTTGGAAGCGACATTCTCTCAACCGTGTGGAGCAAATTTCGGAAAAAGCCCACACGGGAGGAACCCTTTGATTTCTCCCTGGACGCCGCAGCGGTTCCCTTGTCCATAGATTCCATCCGTCAGCTTTATTCAGGAGACGCGGTGGATTTTGTGGAAGAAACGCTCCTGCCGGATGCCGCACAGACAATGGCGGTTTTGACAGACCGGGAACAGAAAGCCGCACGCCTGCTCTTATCCGCATTGGTAGGCTTTCTGGCAGAAGAAGCCCCGATGGATGAACGGAGCTTCCCTATGGTGATGGAACTTCTGAACTGCATGGAGGGTGAAAAAGAGGACGGCTGCCAGGACCCGGTGGATATTTTGTTTGAGGAAACCGTCCACCGTACCCACCGCCATGAGGAATATTACAGCAATTATCAACGCTACCGGCTGATGCAGGTGGATAAAACCCGTGTCGTTCTGGCCTGCCGTATCCTTATCAACGATCTGCTGGGGAAACTGTACCGCTATGACTACCGGTTCGGCTATGACCTGCTGCTGGATGAGGAAAACAGCATTGAGAAAAAACTGCACACGCCTGTGCGGGAAGAATGGGAGGATGAAGATGATGGGATATAAACTGGTAATCGCTGAAAAACCGTCTGTTGCCCAAAGTCTGGCCGCCGTGATCGGCGCGACTGTCCGCAAGGACGGCTATCTGGAGGGAAACGGCTGGCGGGTCAGCTGGTGTGTGGGCCACCTGGCTGGACTGACCGATGCCGATGTATATAACCCGGACTATGCCAAGTGGCGCTATGACGATCTGCCCATCCTGCCGGAACACTGGCAGATGGTGGTGGGTAAAGACAAGAAGAAACAGTTTGCTGTGCTGAAGCAGCTGATGAATGCCCCGGATGTGACCGAGGTGGTAAACGCCTGTGATGCCGGACGCGAGGGTGAGTTAATTTTCCGCAGCGTCTATGAGCTGGCGAGATGCCAAAAACCCATGAAGCGGCTCTGGATTTCCTCGATGGAGGATTCCGCCATCCGGGAGGGCTTTGCGAACCTGCGCCCCGGTGCGGACTATGACGGCCTGCGGGATGCGGCTCTCTGCCGCGCCAAGGCGGACTGGCTGGTGGGTATCAACGCCACAAGACTGTTTTCCGTGCTGTACCACCGTACCCTCAACATCGGGCGCGTCATGTCTCCAACGCTGGCGCTCATCGTCCAGCGGGAAGCCGAGATCGACACCTTCAAGCCGGTTCCATTCTACACAGTCACGCTGGAACTGCCCGGTTTTTCCTTTTCCGGGGAGCGCATGGCGGACAAAGCCGCCGCCCAGCAGCTGAAAACCGCCTGTCAGGGTGCAGATGTGACGGTCAAAAAGGTGGAGCGCCGCGACAAATCGGAAAAGCCGCCCGCCCTCTATGACCTGACTACCCTCCAGCGTGACGCCAACCGGCTGCTGGGATTTACCGCCCAGCAAACCCTGGACTATCTGCAAAACCTGTATGAAAAGAAGCTCTGCACCTATCCCCGCACGGACAGCCGATATTTGACGAGTGATATGGCTGAAAGCCTGCCTGTGCTGGTCAATCTGGTTGCCAACGCCATGCCGTTTCGCAAAGGGATCGCCATTTCCTGTGATGCAGCTCAGGTCATCAACGATAAGAAAGTGACCGACCACCATGCGGTGATTCCTACCCGCAATCTCCAAAACGCCGACCTGTCCGGTCTGCCGGTGGGTGAACGGATGATTTTGGAACTGGTAGCCTTGCGTCTGCTGTGCGCGGTGGCGGAACCGCATACTTACTCAGAAACTGCTGTCACCGTGGAGTGTGCCGGTGCGGAGTTTACCACCAAGGGCAAAACGGTGAAACACCCCGGCTGGCGGGCGCTGGACGCTTCCTACCGTGCTGGGCTGAAAAATGCGGAGTCGGAAGCTGAGGACAAGGCTCTGCCTGAATTAACCGAAGGTCAGACGCTTCCCCTGTCCGTCGCTGCCGTCAAGGAGGGCAAAACCAGCCCGCCCAAACACTTCACCGAAGATACGCTTCTTTCCGCGATGGAAACTGCCGGATCAAAGGAAATGCCGGAGGATGCCGAGCGCAAGGGTCTGGGGACTCCTGCTACCCGCGCCGGTATTCTGGAAAAGCTGGTGTCTACCGGCTTTTTGGAGCGAAAAAAGAGTAAGAAAGCTGTGCAGCTCATGCCCTCTAAAGATGCGGTGTCCCTGATCACCGTGCTGCCGGAACAGCTGCAATCGCCTCTGCTGACCGCTGAATGGGAACACCGTTTAAGCGAGATCGAGCGTGGCGAGCTTTCCCCGGAGGACTTCATGGGCGGGATCTGCGCCATGCTCCGGGAGTTGGTGGGAACCTATCAGGTCATCAAAGGGACTGAGTACCTGTTCACGCCGCCCCGCGAAGTGGTGGGCAAATGCCCCCGCTGCGGCGGTGATGTGGCGGAGCTGCAAAAAGGGTTCTTCTGCCAGACAGAATCCTGCAAATTTGCCATCTGGAAAAACAACAAATGGTGGGCAGCCAAGAAAAAGCAGCCCACCAAGGCCATTGTGACAGCGCTGCTCAAGGATGGCCGTACAAGGATCACCGGCTGCTATTCCGAAAAGACCGGCAAGACCTATGACGCCACGGTGGTTCTGGAGGACGATGGGCGGTACGCCAACTTCAAGCTGGAATTTGACCGGCAGAAAGGCGGTGCAAAATGAAGCTCTCCCTTTATGAACAGGAAACCATTCTCCTCTACAACCAGGCCGAGGACACCGCCGAAGTTTATACCCATGACCGAAAACTGATGGAGAAGCTGACCCGCCTTTCCAAAAAGCACCCGGAACAGGTCTGCAAAAAGGATAAGCACAATTTTACAGTTCCCAAACGCTGTGTGTCCGTCCGGGAGCCATACAGCGCCGAGCGCCGCAAGGCTGCCAGTGAACGGGCCAAGGCTGCCGGGTACAGGCCGCCCACCCCCAAGAAGGGCAGCGAGTAAGCATGGCTGAAAGTGTCTTTGAGGCCGTCAAGCAGTCTGTCACCGTCCGGGAGGCAGCGCAGATGTACGGGATCGAGGTCAATCGGAGCGGTATGGCCTGCTGCCCGTTCCACGATGACAAAAATCCCAGCATGAAGCTGAACGAGGAATACTTCTACTGCTTCGGCTGCGGAGCCACCGGCGATGTGATAGACCTGACCGCCCGGCTCTACAACCTGTCCCCCAAGGAAGCCGCCGAGAAGCTGGCGCAGGATTTTGGCCTTATCTATGACGGTCAGGCTCCTCCCCGGCGCTATGTCCGGCAGAAAACCGAGACGCAGAAATTTCAGGAGAACCGGGACCATGCCTTTCGGGTTCTGGCGGACTACTTCCATCTGCTCCGCAAGTGGGAAACGGGCTACACACCCAAAACACCGGAGGCCCCCATGCACCCTCGTTTTTTAGAGGCGGTGCAGCAAAAGGATTATATCGGCTATCTGCTGGATTCTTTTCTGGAGGACAGCCCGGAGGAACAAAAGCTGTGGATTGCCGAACATCAATCAGAAATCGCCAATTTGGAAAGGAGAGTGAAATTCATGGCTGATAAGCCCACCAACCGGGAGCGGTTGCAGGAAATCACGGCAGGCATTGAACAGGGTATCAAGGAGCTGTTCGAGAGTGAAAAGTATATGCGCTACCTGTCCGTCATGTCCAAGTTCCACCGCTACTCCGTCAACAATACCATGCTCATCTATATGCAGCGTCCGGACGCCACCCTGGTGGCTGGATTCAATAAGTGGAAAAACCAGTTTGAGCGCCATGTGAAAAAGGGTGAGCATGGCATCACAATCATTGCCCCTACGCCCTACAAAAAGAAGATCGAGGAAATGAAGCGCGACCCGGATACCCGGGCTCCTATTCTGGACGCAGATGGCAAGGCGGTCATGGAGGAAAAGGAAATTGAAATCCCCATGTTTCGCCCGGTCAAGGTGTTTGATGTGAGCCAGACAAACGGCAAGCCCCTGCCGGAGTTGGCATCCAGCTTGTCGGGGACTGTGCCGCACTATGAAGCGTTTCTGGAGGCGGTGCGGCGCTCTGCCCCGGTTCCTATTGAGTTTGAGCCGATGGCTGGCAACATGGACGGCTATTTTTCACCCGACCGCCAGCGCATCGCCATCCGGGAAGGCATGAGCGAGGTACAGACCGTTTCCGCCACTGTCCATGAAATCGCACACAGCAAGCTCCATAATCAGAAAAAGATTCAGATTGACAATGACCAGCAATATCAGGAGGTGGAGTTGTTTGAGAAACCCGCCCTGTTTTCCAATGGGCGTATTTCCCATGATGATCTGCCCGAAGGAGTTTATTGCTATGACCTGCGCGGTTCGGATGATGACCCCGGTTTCCCGATTTGTGTTGAGGAAAGAGTGGTGGTGAACCACGCTGGTTCTGTTATTTTGACTGCTCCGTTAGAATTTTCAGAAGAAGGCAGGCTGTATTTTACAGATGAGAACGGACTGAATTTTAACGGCGGTATGCTTACCCTCTCGCAGTTTTTGCAAGAACAGAAAAAAGACCGTCGCACAGAGGAAGTCGAAGCAGAAAGCATTTCCTATGCAGTCTGCCAGTATTTCGGCATCCAGACCGGGGAAAACAGTTTCGGTTACATCGCTTCCTGGTCCAAGGGCAAGGAGCTGAAGGAGCTGCGAGCCAGTCTGGAGACCATCAACAAGACTTCCTGTGAGCTGATTAACGACATTGAACGCCACTACAAGGAAATCTGTAAGGAGCGCGGCATTGACCTGACCGCCAAACAGGAGCCGGAACAGGCAGATATACCGCAGGAAGCCCTGTTTCTTCTGAACGATGCCACCTATCTGCACATTCAACCGTGCGATACCGGCTGGGACTATACCCTCTATGACAAGGAAACCATGAAAGAGCTGGATGGCGGACAGCTGGATACCCCGGAACTGTCCCGTTCCGCCGCTGTCCAGCAGATTTGTGAGGGGCTGGAACTGGAAAATCCGTCTGTTCAGGATGCTCCGCTGTCTATGATTGAGACCTTACAGGATGCCGCCTGTCAGCAGATGCAGGAACAGGTCAGCCAGCAGACCACAGAAGCAACAGCCACCCAGCTGCCGGATGCTCAGGAACAGTCTTTGGATGAGTATCCCATGCCCGACAGCGAGGTATCTGTTTCGGATATGCAGGGATACGGCTACTTTTACGATGGGATGCTGCCTGTCACCAAAGAACGGGCGCTGGAACTGGACGCTGCCGGTCTGACCATCTATGTCCTCCATGAAGATAACACGGAGAGCATGGTGTTTGACACCGAAGAAATCATGGAGCATGGCGGGCTTTTCGGTGTGGAACACGAGGAATGGGAGCAAAGTCCGGCGTTCCATGAAAAGGTGCTGGAACGACAGGAACGGCAGATGGAACGAGAGCAGGCATTTCTTGCCCATGAGGGCAGCTGCTTTGCAATTTATCAGGTGAGCCGGGACGATCCGCAGAATGTGAGGTTTATGAATCTGGACTGGCTGCAATCGCACAATCTGGCCGTGGACCGAAACAATTATGATCTGATCTATACCGCCTCGATGAACGGTTCCGGCAGCACTATGGAGCAGCTGGAAACGCTGTATGAGCAGTTCAATCTGCAAAAGCTGGTGGATTTTCACAGCCCGTCCCTGAGCGTCAGCGACATCGTTGCCATTAAGCAGGACGGTAAGGTATCCTGTCATTACTGCGACAGCGTTGGTTTCACCGAGATTCCCGGATTCCTGCCGGACAATCCGCTGAAAAACGCAGAAATGATGCTGGAGGATGACTACGGCATGATCGACGGCATCATCAACAACGGTCCAAAGGAGCTGACCGTGGCGCAGCTGGAACAGCAGGCCCGCAGTGGCCAGCCTATTTCTCTTATGGATTTGGCTGCCGCCGCCCATCGAGAGGAACGGGACAAGAAAAAGTCCGTCATGGAGCAGCTGAAAAGCCAGCCCCGGACGGAACACAAAAAGGCAGCGCCCAAAAAGAGCGCGGAAAGGGAGATTTGATTATGGGAAACTTTACTTTTGAAGAAATGAACCTCATGTGTATCTACAACACCGGCAGCCGCACCGGGCTGATGAAGGCTCTGACTGAGATGCGCGGCGAGCTTTCACCGGAGGAAGCCGAGCTACGAGAATTGACGGACAGCGCCCTGATGAAGCTCCAGGCTATGAGCGATGCCGAGTTTGCCCAGCTGGAACTGTACCCGGATTTTGATGAATAAGCATTTCATAAACACCCAACGGGGCGGCGCAAAATGCCGCCCCATTTCCATTTAACACGAAGGGAGGACAACAACCATGCCATCCAAAACAGAATTTTACCAGCAGATGGCCGACCATGTGGCAACCCAGCTCACCGGCAGCTGGCAGGAGTGGGCGGGGTTTCTCACCACTGCTTCCCGCCTTTACAAGTACCCGTTCCATGAGCAGCTGATGATCTATGCCCAGCGCCCGGACGCTACCGCCTGTGCAGAGTACGACCTGTGGAATGAAAAGATGGGCCGATATGTAAGGCGCGGTTCCAAGGGGATCGCTCTGGTGGATGATTCCGGGGACAGACCTCGCCTGCGTTATGTCTTTGACATTTCCGACACCGGAACCCGTGAACATTCCCGCACACCCTGGCTGTGGCAGCTGGAGGAGCGCCATCTGGATTCCGTGCAGGCCATGCTGGAGCGCACCTATGATGTTTCCGGTGATGACCTTGCCGGACAGCTTACCGAGGTAGCCGGAAAACTGGCTGAGGAATACTGGACAGAGCATCAGCAGGACTTTTTCTATATCGTTGACGGTTCCTTTTTGGAGGAATATGATGAGTATAACATCGGAGTGCAGTTCAAGGCAGCCGCCACCGTCAGCATCACTTACGCATTGATGTCCCGATGCGGACTGGAGCCGGAACGCTACTTCGACCGCGAAGATTTCATGGCGATCTTTGATTTCAACACCCCGTCCACCATCGGGGCGCTGGGAACAGCGGTCAGCCAGATCAACCAGCAGGTGCTGCGGCAGATCGGCGTTACCGTCCGAAATGCAGAGCGCGAAGCCAACCAAGAAAGGAGCAAGCAAGATGAACAACCCCATGAGCTATATCCAGAACGGAGACTATCAGATTCCCGACCTGAAGCTGAGCCAGCAGCCGGAGAAGCCCCTGGGCAAGTACGGCAGGACGCGGAAAGCATACCTCAAGGAACACCGTCCCATCCTATACAACCAGCTGCTGATGAGCGAGAAGCTGTACCCGCACCTGCTGGAAATCGACGAGACCGCACAGAGCCGTCTGGAGCAGCTGATGCCCCAGCTGGCGAAAGACGCGGGCGCGACGGAGCAGCTGAAAGCCAGCGCCCCCATGAAGTGGGTGGGCCTGATGAACACCTGCAAGGCCCAGGCCGAGGAAATCCTGATGGCGGAGCTTATCAACAGCTGAGTTTCTTCCTCTCCGAAAACGAACAAATCCGAATCATAGATGAAGCAGAGAATGTGAAAACATCCTCTGCTTTTTCTTTTGCCCAGGCGGATATTGACCATGTGCTGCGTTTGGGCGGCAATACAGACCGCCAGAGAGAGCGCGTGGTTGCAGCCTTTGAAAAGCAGAAAACCACCGCTGAGATTGCCAAGATACTGAAAACTCTCTATCACGGCGGTAACGGGATCGGCAGCGTCACCGCATGGTATGCCGAGGACGGCATCCATCTTTCCCACGGCAAAACAGCCCGTTACGACAAGTCCGCCCAGGTCATTTCCTGGGAGAGCGCCGCCGAGCGTATCGGCCAGCTTTTGCAGGACGGAGATTTTGCCACCAATGTGGAGCTGACCGAAGCGGCAGGCTATGAACGCTCCCTCCTTGCGGAAAAACTTTGGCATCTGTACCACGATTTCAGCGATAAAGCCAGAGAAGCCGGGTATCTGTCCTGTCTGTCCGGTATTCAGAGGACCGGGTTCCCGGAAGAAACCGCATGGCTTGCCGAGCAGCTGAACCGCCCGGAGTTCCGCCAGACCCTTGCGGAAGAATACGCCGCGTTCTGGACGGCATACCAGCAGGATCGGGATTTGCTGCGTTTCCACTACCACAAACCGAGAGAGATTTTGGAAAACCTGCAAGACCTGTCCCTGCCCCGCACTGCCTTTACCTCTCAGCTGACGGAAGTACCTGCGGTCAAGCAGTTTATCTCCGAGGACGAGATCGACGCCGCCATGACCAGAGGCAGCGGATTTGAAAGTGGTAAAGGCCGGATTTTTACCTTTTTCCAAAATCCCCATACGGATAAGGAAAAGGTGGCTTTTCTCAAGAGTGAGTACGGTACTGGCGGCCACTCCCACGCCCTGTCCGGCGCTGGGGGCAGCTGGGAAGATCACGATGGAAAAGGTCTGCACTACAAAAAGGATGGTTGCCCGGATGCGCATTTCACATGGGAGAAAGCCGCCAAGCGGATTACCGATCTGATTCAAAAGGGCCGCTATCTCACCGAGCAGGAACAGGCGGAGTATGACAAAATCCAGGCAGAAAAAGCGCTGGCCGAGGAAGATGCTCTGCAAGCCCAGCAGTCGACACCGGAGATATGGGAATACAACGGGGTCAAGGAGCGTCACCCGGATGATATGGTTCTGTATCAGATGGGCGATTTCTTTGAGCTGTACGGCGAGGATGCCAAAACCGCCGCTGCGGAGCTGGGCTTCAACCTTACTACCCGTGCTATCCCCGGCGGTGGCCGTGTGGAAATGTGCGGCTTTCCGGCAAACCGGCTGGAACAGGTTGTGGAACAGCTGCGGGATCAGCATGATGTAACTATTTCCGCTGTCCCGGAGGGCGGCAAGGAGCGCCAGGAGTATTCTATGCCCTCTATCGACCATGAGGCGGAACAGGCCATCGACGCTCAGGAAGCGGAGTTTGGCGCAGACGGGACCAGAGTATTCCGGGAGACCGAAGCAGAAGCCCCTACGATTCGGGAGTTACATGAGAAATACAAGCCCATCGTGATGGAAGCTGTTACCCAGGATACCAGATACCGCAACGCCTGTGGCCATAGTGATTATGAAAACGCTGTAATTGAAGGTAACGCCGCCATCCGCCGCGCTGTTCTTGGCTCCAGTGATTTGGAGCTGATTCGGCTCTATTCCGATGTGCCGGAGTTTCGCCAGCGCCTGCAAAGGGAAATCATCGACGAGACTTACCCACGGCTCCATGAAATGCTGCGTCCTCTCTCTCAGGATGACATTGATGATGCCATCCGCGCATGGAATGGTGATATTCAGAGCAAACACGCCGTTGTCCGCTACATGGAACAGCATGGGCGGGAAAAAGATACCGCCGCATGGCTGGCTCAAGAATACAGCGGCAGTGACAGCAAGAGCCTGTTTGTGATCCGCGCCGGAAGCCCAGAAGGGATTGAACTGCCCTGGCCCAAGGTACAGCGCCGAATTGCCCAGCTCATCAAGGAGGATCGGTTCTACACCGAAGCGGAACAGGACCGATTTGACAACATCGACCCCATCGCCATCCGGGAAGCTCTGGCCGAGCGCGGCATTGTGAATGGTGAGTTGGTGGACGAGGAAACGCTGGATAATGACCCGTTCATCCAGCGTGTTATGGCGGATGTTGAGGCCATATCCAGAGAGGGCGTCCCGGCAGATGAGCCGGAACAGCCTGCTCCCCATAATTTGCGTGTTCTGGTTTCAGATGAGGAATACGCTGCGGCCCGTGGCACACTCCGGGAACGAACTTCTTACGATCCGGCAGTCCTGCCCTATCATGTGGGTGATATTGTCTATCTGGATGACCGCGCCCACCAGATCACGGAGCTGCGGGATGAGACGGTGCAGTTGCTGCCCACCGGTATGAGCTACCCCATCTACCGTGCCGAGAGCCGGGAACAGTTCGAGCAACTTTTGCGGGCAGACAAACGCAACGGCTTTTATACGGAAATCCTGCCGGTTGACCCCGACAAAGCCGATCAGGATCTGCGGGATGTGCTGTCGCATGGGCTGATTAGCGAGCAGGAAAAAGCGGTGCTTTCCGAACTGCTTCGCACAGGCAGAACCAACAGCGAGGTTGCCCTGTGGCTGAGCAGAGCCTATCCCCGTGAGATCGAGACGCTGGATCTGGAGACCGGCGATATTGCCGATTACCGTACCACGGAACAGGGCATAGAACTGGAAGTCCTGGACGCAGAGGAAAAGCGTCTGGCTATGCTGTATTTCCGCTGGGATGAGGTTGCGCCTTTGCTGCGTGGGATGTATGCCCGTCAGCTGGACGGTTTTGGACAGGAACAGCCCGAACCGGCTGCTGAATCCCCGGTCTTCCATTCCGAGACTGTGGCCGTCTATCCGGGCGATAAGAACAATCTACCTTATGATGTGGTGGTGGAACGGCTGCATATTGAGGAGCCGGAGCCGCCAGCCCCTGTAACAGAGCCGGAGAAAACCTTTGAGGAAGTGCTGGATGAACACCCGGTTTCCATTCAGGTCAATGGCCAGTGGCAGACCTTCCCCAATGCCAAAGCTGCCGAAGAAGCCTCCTATGAGGAATACAAGGCTAAGCTGCGCCACAATGCACAAAACTTCCGTATTACCGATGAGCATTTGGGTGAAGGTGGTCCGAAAGCCAAGTTCCAGGCAAATATCAATGCCATTCGTTTGCTGAAAGAGTTGGAAGCTGCCGGACAGCAGGCAAGCCCAGAACAGCAGGAAGTCCTATCCCGCTATGTGGGCTGGGGCGGTCTTGCCGACGCCTTTGACCCGGAAAAACCGGCATGGGCTTTAGAGTATGCTCAGCTGAAAGAGCTGCTGACCCCGGAGGAATATGCCGCCGCCAGAAGCTCCACCCTCAACGCCCATTACACCAGCCCTACGGTCATTCAGGCCATCTATGAAGCGGTGGGCCGTATGGGATTTGAGACTGGAAATATTCTGGAGCCATCTATGGGTGTGGGCAATTTCTTCGGTATGCTGCCGGAGGAAATGCGAAACAGTCGTTTGTACGGCGTGGAGCTGGACCCGGTTTCCGGGCGCATCGCAAAGCAGCTCTATCCCAAGGCGGACATCACAGTAGGCGGCTTTGAGACCACCGACAGGCGTGACTTTTTTGACCTTGCCATCGGCAATGTACCTTTCGGTCAGTATCAGGTCAATGACAAAGCCTACAACAAGCTGAACTTTAGTATTCACAACTACTTTTTCGCCAAAGCACTGGACCAGGTGCGTCCCGGCGGCGTGGTAGCTTTTGTGACCTCCCGCTATACTATGGACGCCAAGGATTCCACCGTGCGCCGCTATCTTGCCCAGCGTGCCGAGCTGCTGGGAGCTATCCGTCTGCCTAATGACGCGTTCAAAAAGAATGCCGGTGCCGAGGTGGTATCGGACATCATCTTCCTCCAAAAGCGGGACCGCCCGCTGGACATCGTGCCGGAATGGACTCAGATCGGACAGACGGATGACGAGTTTGCCATCAACCGGTATTTTATCGACCACCCGGAAATGGTGCTGGGCAGACAGGAGCCGGTAAGCACCGCTCACGGCATGGATTATACCGTGAACCCCATCGAGGGACTGGAGCTTTCCGACCAGCTACATGATGCGGTGAAGTATATTCATGGCACTTATCAGGAGGCAGAGCTGCCGGAACTGGGCGAAGGCGAAGCTATTGACACCTCCATTCCTGCCGACCCCAATGTGAAGAACTATTCCTATGCCATTGTAGACGGGCAGGTGTACTACCGGGAAAACAGCCGTATGGTGCGCCCTGACCTCAACGCCACCGCCGAAGCCCGTGTAAAAGGTCTTGTGGGACTGCGTGATTGTGTGCAGGAACTGATCGACCTTCAGATGGATGCAGCGGTTCCGGACAGCACCATTCGGGAGAAGCAGGCGGAACTGAACAGTCTCTATGACAGCTTTTCTTCCAAATACGGTCTCATCAATGACCGTGCAAACCGTCTGGCCTATGCAGACGATTCTTCCTATTACCTGCTCTGTGCGCTGGAAGTCATCGACGAGGACGGAAAGCTGGAACGCAAGGCAGATATGTTCACCAAGCGCACCATCAAGCCCCATCAGGCGGTTGCTGCCGTAGATACGGCAAGCGAAGCGCTGGCGGTGTCCATCTCGGAAAAAGCCTGCGTGGATATGGGCTATATGAGCCAGCTTACCGGAAAAACAAAAGAAGAACTGGCCGGAGAGCTGCAAGGCGTGATCTTCCGTGTACCGGGACAACTGGAGCAGGATGGCACTCCCCATTATGTGACTGCCGATGAATACCTTTCCGGCAATGTACGCCGCAAACTGCGTCAGGCGCAGCGTGCGGCACAGCAGAACCCTTCCTTTGCAGTCAATGTGGAAGCTCTTACCGCCGCCCAGCCAAAAGACCTGGATGCGTCGGAGATTGAGGTGCGTCTGGGCGCTACCTGGATCGACAAAGAGTACATCCAGCAGTTTATGTACGAGACCTTCAACACCCCGTTTTATCTCCAGCGCAGCATTGAGGTCAACTATTCCTCCTTTACCGCTGAATGGCAGATCAAGGGGAAATCTTCCGTATCCTACAACGATGTGGCAGCTTATACCACCTATGGAACCAGCCGCGCCAATGCTTATAAGATTTTGGAGGACAGTCTGAACCTGCGGGATGTCCGCATCTATGACACCATAGAGGACGCGGATGGAAAAGAGCGCCGCGTGCTGAACGCCAAGGAGACCACCCTGGCTGCTCAAAAACAGCAGGCTATCCGGGAAGCCTTTAAGGACTGGATCTGGAAAGACCCGGAGCGCCGCCAGACTTTGGTGCGCCAGTATAACGAAGAAATGAACTCTACCCGTCCCCGCGAGTATGATGGCAGCCATATCACTTTTGGTGGTATGAACCCGGCCATTACCCTGCGGGAACACCAGAAAAGCGCCATCGCCCATGTGCTGTATGGCGGAAATACCCTGCTGGCACACGAAGTAGGCGCAGGCAAAACCTTTGAGATGGTGGCCGCTGCGATGGAAGCCAAACGCCTGGGCTTGTGCCAGAAATCTCTCTTTGTGGTTCCCAACCACCTGACTGAGCAGTGGGCATCGGAGTTTCTGCGTCTCTATCCTTCTGCCAACATCTTAGTCACAACCAAAAAGGACTTTGAGACCCATAACCGCAAGAAGTTCTGCGCCCGTATTGCGACCGGTGACTACGACGCCATCATCATGGGACACAGCCAGTTTGAGCGTATCCCCATCAGCCGGGAGCGTCAGGAAAGGCTTCTCTATGAGCAGATCGACGAGATCACCGAGGGCATCGCAGAGGTGCAGGCCAGCGGCGGCGAGCGTTTTACCGTCAAGCAGCTGGAGCGTACCAGAAAGTCTCTGGAAGCCAGACTGGAAAAGCTGCAAGCCGAGGGGCGAAAAGATGATGTGGTAACTTTTGAGCAGCTGGGTGTGGACCGGCTGTTTGTGGACGAGGCCCACAACTACAAAAACCTGTTTTTATACACCAAAATGCGGAATGTGGCAGGCTTATCCACATCGGACGCGCAGAAATCTTCCGATATGTTCGCCAAGTGCCGCTATATGGATGAAATCACCGGAAACCGTGGCGTTATCTTTGCCACCGGAACCCCGGTCAGCAATTCGATGACCGAACTTTACACCATGCAGCGGTATCTCCAGTATGACCGTCTGCAAGAACTGAATATGACCCATTTCGACTGCTGGGCCAGCCGGTTCGGGGAGACCGTTACAGCATTGGAGCTGGCACCGGAAGGCACCGGATACCGGGCAAGAACGAGATTCAGCAAGTTCTTTAATCTGCCGGAGCTGATGAACCTGTTCAAAGAGGTGGCGGACATCAAGACCGCCGACCAACTGAACCTGCCCACCCCGGAGGTGGAATACCACAATATTGTGGCGCAGCCCACCGAACACCAGCAGGAAATGGTGAAGGCACTCTCCGAGCGCGCTTCCGACGTACACAGAGGCAGTGTGGACCCGTCGGTGGATAATATGCTTAAAATCACCTCGGATGGCCGCAAGCTGGGGCTGGACCAGCGCATCATCAACCAGCTGCTGCCGGACGAACCCGGCACCAAGGTCAATCAATGCGTGGACAACATCATGCAGATCTGGCGGGACGGGGATGCAGACAAGCTGACCCAGCTGGTATTCTGCGACATTTCTACCCCGCAGGCAAAAGCTCCTGCAAGCAAGGCGGCGAAAACGCTGGATAATCCGCTGCTTCATGCACTGGAAGGCGCTGTGCCCCTGCCGGAGCAGGAACCGGCCTTTACGGTATATGACGATATTCGTCAGAAACTCATTGCCCAGGGGATGCCTGCCGACCAGATCGCTTTTATCCATGAAGCAAACACCGAAGTCAGGAAGAAGGAGCTGTTCTCCAAAGTCCGTACCGGTCAGGTGCGTGTGCTTATGGGAAGTACCGCCAAGATGGGCGCAGGCACAAATGTGCAGGACCGCCTTGTGGCGCTGCATGACCTGGACTGCCCGTGGAGGCCGGGAGACCTTGCCCAGCGTAAGGGCCGTATCGAGCGCCAGGGCAACCAGAACCCTCTTGTCCATGTGTACCGTTATGTCACCGAGGGGACTTTTGATGCCTATTTGTGGCAGACGGTGGAGAATAAGCAGAAATTCATCAGCCAGATCATGACTTCTAAATCGCCGGTGCGCTCCTGCGATGATGTGGATGAAACCGCCCTCAGTTTTGCCGAGATCAAGGCTCTGTGCGCCGGAGACCCCCGTATCAAGGAGCGCATGGATTTGGATGTGGAGGTATCCCGCCTGAAACTGATGAAAGCCGACCACCAGAGCAAGCAGTATCGTCTGGAGGACCAACTGCTCAAATACTTCCCGGAGGAGATTGAAAAGCATAAGGGCTTTATCAAGGGCTTTGAATCTGACCTGGAGGTTTTGGCAGCTCACCCACACCCGGAGGACGGCTTTGCCGGTATGGAGATCCGGGGCGACCTGCTGACCGATAAAGAGAACGCCGGTGCAGCCCTTTTGGACGCCTGCAAGGAGGTCAAAACCTCCGATCCGGTACAGATCGGCAGCTACCGGGGCTATGCCATGTCCGTGGAATTTTCCGCTTGGAAACAGGAATATACGCTCCTGCTGAAAGGCCAGATGACCCACCGGGCAACCCTTGGTACAGACCCTCGCGGAAATCTTACCCGTATCGACAATGCCCTTGCCCAGATGCCCCAGCGTCTGGAGGCGGCAAAGGCCCAGCTGGATAACCTCTGTCAGCAGCAGGCTGCCGCAAAGGAGGAAGTCGGAAAGCCATTCCTTTATGAAGAAGAACTGAGAAGCAAAAACGCCCGTCTGGTGGAGCTGGATACCTTGCTCAACATCGACGGAAAGGGACCGGCACACGATGAAGCTGTCGTTGCCAAAAGCACACGGTCTTCGGTGCTGGATCATCTGAAACGCCCGGTGCCGCCCCGCAGTACCGACAAGAAACCAAAACAGCATGAGGAGGTGCGATAACATGAATACCAACGATCTGAATACAGACCTTTATGAAAAGATGGCTGCCGAGCAGGATAAGTACAGGGACTGGCTGAAAAGCCAGCCCCCGGAAGAAATCCTGCACCACACCTATGAGTACACCATCCGTGAGGACATCGTGATGGTGATGGAGGAACTGGAGCTGACCGACGCACAGGCCCAGGCGCTTATGGATTCTCCCACGCCGCTGGCGGATGTGTACCGCTATTTTGAAAAGCTGGAGACCGGTCACATGGATGTGATCCGGGACAGCATTGAAAACCGTGCCGATGATGTGTGCAAGGCGCAGGAAGAATTACGAACTGCCCCTCTCTATCCCCATTCTGCCGCCTATGCGTCCCAGCATGGGGAGATGGCACAGTATAACCGTTCTTATCAGGCAAACAGCGCCTGCAAAGAAGCCATTGAACAGGCTATCAGCGCTCACTATGCAGAGAACCGGCTGGATACGGAGGCGGCGGTCAAAGATGTGATGGAAAAATTCGGGACAGAACGGGTACAGTTTATTCTTGCCAACACCATCCAGCACAAGAACCATGATGGGCGTATCTCTCACGATAACAAAGCCTGGGCAAAAACCATTCCCATGCCGGAGGACAGCGGCGCTTCCCGCCACTGTGCCTATCTGGTTGTGGATGGGGTCAATCCCGGTCTGACCGACCTGTTTACCAGACAAGCCAGAAAAGCCATGCAGGAACAGCAGAAAAACTCTGTCCTGCAAAAGCTCAGGCAGGAACCACCTGCCCGCAAGCCTGCCGCCCCGAAGAAACGGGAGCCGGAACGATGAGCAGCCAAAAGCGCAAACGGGATGTGCCGGTCCTGTTTTGGGTATCCGCTGCGGAGATGGAAGCAATCCAGAAGAAAATGGCGCAGTTTGGGACAAAAAACCTGAGCGCCTATCTGCGGAAAATGGCTGTGGACGGCTATGTGGTGCAGCTGGATTTGCCGGAACTGAAAGAACTGGTATCCCTGCTGCGCCGAAGTAGCAACAACTTAAACCAGCTGACCCGTAAGGTGCATGAGACCGGGCGGATTTATGATGCCGATTTGGAGGATATATCCCAGCGGCAGGAACAGTTATGGGACGGCATTAAGGAGATACTGACCCGGCTCTCCAAACTTTCGTAACCGGGACAAATACCTCATCTGCGGAGGGAGGAACGGCGTTCTTTTCGCCGCGCCTTCCTCCGCTTTTTCTTTTTGCCCGTATCCTTGTCTTTTGGCTGTGAGACAGGGATAATGGAATCAGGAACAGGAACTGTGATTTTGAGAGGAGGCATAACAATGAGGACATTGGTATTTTTGTTGAAACTGCTGTTGAAGATTTTAGCGGCTCCCGTAATTCTGGCGTTGACATTGTTTGTATGGATTTGTGTGGGGATCGTCTATATCTCCGGTCTGGTGCTGGGGCTTATCAGCATGGTGATCGCCCTGTTGGGCGTGGCGGTCCTGCTGTCCTGTTCCCTGCAAAACGGTATTATCCTGCTGGTGATGGCATTTCTTGTTAGTCCCTATGGTCTGCCGATGGCTGCCATCTGGCTGCTGGGTAAGGTGCAGGACTTGAAGTTTGCCATTCAAGATTTGGTTTATGGATAAAATGTGCGGTCACAAAAATGCCAGACAGTGTCTGTTAAATTACTATATTTACTTTTGTGCTACATTCGTGTATAATGGTAGCACGAAAGGAAGTGATGAATGTGACCAAATCAGAACGGTTTGAGCAGTTAGACAGACTTCTGACCGAGCATGATGGGATGCTGCAAACCGCACAGGTAATCGCCAGCGGAATTGTAAAACCCATTTTTTATGAATATGTCAAAGAGAAAAATCTTCAGCAGGTTGCTCACGGAATTTATGTCTCCGAGGATACCTGGATTGATGCGATGTTTCTGTTACATCTGCGGTGTGGTCAGGCAGTATTTTCCCATGAATCGGCGCTATTTTTCCATGACCTGACAGACCGGGAACCATCTCCATACGCTATCACGGTGCGCAGAGGGTACAGCACCACTCGCTTAAAGGCAGAGGGCCTTTCTATTTACACCATCAAACCAGAACTATATGAGGTAGGGCTGACAACTGGCCAAACACCTTTTGGGCATACGGTTCCTGTCTATGATATGGAGCGCACCATCTGCGATCTGCTCCGCAGCCGGAACAACATGGAGACGCAGACTTTTCAAGGAGCGCTAAAAATGTATGCCAGAAGAAAGGACAAAGACCTGCGGACTTTGATGCGGTATGCCGGTATGTTCCGGGTTGAAAAAATTTTACGGCAGTATTTGGAGGTGCTTTTATGATAAAAACAGCAAGGCAGCTAAAAGATTTAATTCGCAATTTTTCAAGAGAAAAATCTGCGGATGCACAGCTTTTAATGCGAAACTATATGATGGAGCGTTTTCTGGAGAGAATTTCCCTTTCTGAATATCGTGACAAATTTATTCTGAAAGGCGGGATGCTGGTAGCGGCAATGGTTGGACTGGATGCCCGTTCCACCATGGACTTGGACGCCACTGTAAAAGGAGCCAATGTTAATGTAGAGGACATCGAGAACCTGATTTCTGCTATTGTGAGTGTACCGATTGATGATGGCGTCAAATTTCAGCTGAAAAGCATTTCAGAGATTATGGATGAAGCGGAGTATCCTGGGATTCGGGTCAGCATGACTACAACCTTTGACGGTGTGGTGACACCTTTGAAGATTGACATTTCCACAGGGGATGCCATTACCCCCAGGGAGGTACGCTACTCTTTCAAGCTGATGCTGGAAGATCGCTCCATTGATATTTGGGCATACAATCTGGAAACCGTTCTGGCTGAAAAGCTGGAAACAATCATCACCAGAACCACCACAAACACCCGCATGAGAGATTTCTATGACATTTATATTCTGGAACAGCTGCATGGGAACACATTGAACCCACAGATTCTCCATGATGCGCTGTGGGCCACTTCTCACAAACGCGGGACAGAACGACATCTTGCAGAAGCTGCCGAAGTTTTTGAGGAAGTGGAAAACAGCTCGGTTATGCAGAAACTTTGGGAATCTTACCGCAGGAAGTTTTCCTATGCGGCAGATCTGGAGTGGAGCATCATCATGGGGGCGGTTCGCAGTTTATACGCTCTATGTGAAAAGGGATCGAGCCTATGAAAAAACACGGTCATTATTGCAAAGTCTGCGGAGAATACAAAGCCAACGAAAAATTTTCCGGCAAAGGCCATGCGGCTCATATCTGTAAATCCTGTGCTTCTTTGCCGCCGGAGAAGCAAGCGGAGCAAATGACAATAAACCGCTTGCTAAATCTCCCCTGGCGATTATCAAAGGAACAAATTTCCTGGCTGAAAAACCGAATGAAAGATAAGCGCTCGGAAGTCCGTGCGCTGGCGGAAGAACAATACGAGATGAGGTTTCCTCCAAAACAGTTAGAGGACACCGATGACGATTTTGATTTTCTTGATGAGAATGATTTTATAGAATAACGAAAGCGGTCTGCACCATGCAGGCCGTTTCTTTTTTGGAAAGGAGGTTCCCTCTATGGCAACCACACGCATCATGCCGCTGCATATCGGCAAGGGCCGCACCGAAAGTCAAGCAATCAGCGACATTATTGATTATGTGGCAAATCCGCAAAAGACCGACAACGGAAAACTAATTACCGGCTATGGCTGTGACAGCCGGACCGCCGATGCAGAGTTTCTGCTGGCAAAGCGGCAGTACATCGCCGCCACCGGGCGGGTGCGCGGTGCGGACGATGTGATCGCTTACCATGTGCGCCAATCGTTCAAACCCGGTGAAATCACGCCGGAGGAAGCCAACCGCCTGGGCGTGGAATTTGCCAAGCGGTTCACCAAGGGCAATCACGCCTTTGTGGTCTGCACTCACATAGACAAATCGCACGTTCATAATCACATCATCTGGTCGGCGGTCAATACGGATTGTGAGCGAAAATTCCGCAACTTTTGGGGCAGCACCAGAGCCGTCCGGCGCTTGAGCGATACCATCTGTATCGAGAACGGATTGTCCATTGTGGAGGACCCGAAACCCCACGGAAAAAGCTACAACAAGTGGCTGGGCGAACAGGCCAAGCCCTCCCATCGGGAGCAGCTGCGGGTGATGATTGACTGTGCGCTGGAGCAAAAGCCCGCAGACTTTGACGCGCTGCTAAAGTTACTTTCAGAAATGGGCTGTGAGGTATCCCGGCGCGGGAAAGTCATCCGGCTCAAAGCGCCCGGCTGGAAGAATGTAGCCCGCATGGATGACAAGCTGGGGGCCGGGTACAGTGAAGCGGAAATTCGTGCGGTGCTGGCCGGTGAAAAACAGCACATCCCCCGTAAGAAATCCATCGTGCAGCCGGAGCAGCCCAAGGTCAATCTGCTGGTGGACATTCAGGCAAAATTACAGGCTGGGAAAGGCGCTGGGTATGCGCGCTGGGCCAAGGTTTTTAACCTGAAACAGATGGCGCAGACTGTAAATTTTCTTACCGAACATCAGCTGCTGGACTATGCGGAACTGGCAGAAAAAGCGGCGGCAGCCACCGCCCACCACAACGAACTGTCGGTACAGATCAAGGCGGCGGAGAAACGCATGGCGGAGATCGCCGTCCTGCGAACTCATATCATCAACTATGCCAAGACCCGTGAGACCTATGTAGCCTACCGCAAGGCCAGTTATTCCCGAAAATTCCGGGAGGAACATGAGCAGGAAATCCTGCTCCATCAGGCGGCAAAAAATGCCTTTGATGAGATGGGCGTGAAGAAGCTACCCAAGGTTAAAGACCTGCAAGCTGAGTATGCCAAACTGCTGGAGGAAAAGAAGAAAACCTACGCCGAGTACCGGCGTTCCCGTGAAGAAGTGCGGGAGCTTTTGACGGCCAAAGCGAATGTGGACCGGCTGTTGAAAATGGACGAGGAACAGAAAAAGGAACAAGAAAAAGACCACGGCCAGCGGTGAGCTGGTCATGGTCATAAGCGTTCGCAGAACGCGCAGCCACAGAATAAAATTCTGTGTTCAAAGGGGTTTGGGGGCGCTGCCCTCAACAAGCAAAGCGGAGGGGAAAATCACGGCAGGATTTTGCCCTCTGCGGGCCGAGTGTATTAACACCGGCATTGCTTGCCGGTAGTACCCTCACCATGCTATTCTCCCTCAACTAATACTTCAATTCGGAAGCTTGAAAATGGCAAAGAGGTGAATTGAATTTTGATGCAAAAGAAGATATAATTGGTTATAACAAACTCGGAGACCAAGTGGACTTAGGAGGAATACAATGTTCGATATGACAAAAGAAACAGGGGCATTTCATAATATATACAAAACAGGAATAGGAGCAGAAACAGAAAAAAGAATACTGCATGAAGGAAACGAGTCAGGCGAAGGAACGATGCGGCGTTTTGAGGTGGCTCCTGGCATTCAAATTACCTATAACGATTTGAAAATGGACTCCTGTTTCCGCCCCATCCGATTTGAAAAAGACTTTTTGCAGATCAATCATTGTCTTGAGGGCTGCTATGAATGTGAACTGGACGGTGGCTCAGTCAGCTTTTTAGGCGAAGGCGATCTTTGCGTGGATTACCTCTCCAAAGATAGACAGGTGTTCCTTGGCTCCCGTATCCCTCTGAAAAAATACCGAGGCATCACCGTACTACTGGAAATGGAAACCGCGCAGCAAACCTTGGATCAGGGCTTTCAACAAGCTCATATCAGTTTGGAACAGATAAAAAAACGCCTGTGTTCAGATGGACGTTCCCTTATCATCAAATCCAAACACGAAATCGACCATATTTTCAGCGAGTTTTACTCGGTGGACGAGCGTATCCAGGTTCCGTACTTTTGGATCAAGGTCATCGAGTTACTGCTGTTTTTAAGTCTCCTGGATGGCAGCGCAGTTTGCCGACCGCAACAGTTTTCTGCGGACATCTCCAAACGGACACAGGAGGTTTACCAGTACATTATAGAAAATCCCTTTACCAAAGATACCATTCAGGATCTGGCCTGTATGTTCGGACTGGCAGAGTCCAGCCTAAAAAGATGTTTCAAATCTATTGCCGGGACCTCCATCGGCACCTTTGTCAAGACGAAACGCATGGAGGCTGCTGCCGATATGTTGGTTTCAGAGCCGACTTTGAGCATTGGGGAGATTGGAAGTGTGGCGGGATATGAAAATCAAAGCAAGTTTTCTGCCGCATTCAAATCTGTTATGGGAGTGACCCCCCAGGCATATCGCCACAAATATTGCTGACCTGATTGGAGCAAAATCCGACCTGTTCGGTTATAGAATGTACTACCCTGGTATGCTATCATTATTGATGTGCCAATGGTGAGTACGCTGTGAAGCAGCCGCTGAACCGCGGCTGCTTTTTTTAACCAACAGTTAGCATAATCTAACTAAAGTCTGGAGGGATGTACTATGCGGATTGCGGGAGGAGCCGCAAAAAGAATTACCAAACGCATCATCAATTTTATCCTTGTCATTTGGGGCGTCGTTACTCTTAGTTTCTGCCTGCAAGTTTTCACTGGGACCGATCCGGCAGAGATGATTGTCCGCAAGGTCAATGTCTTTGCAACAGAGGAACAGATCCAGGCTGTGCGGGAGGAGCTGGGACAGGACGCCCCCTTTCTGGAACGCTACACCGACTACATAAAGGGCGTGCTGACCGGCGACCTTGGAACCGCAATCACAAACCGTCAGCCAGTCATCGAAAATATCAAAGATGCCCTTCCTGTAACTTGTATGCTGGTAGTTATGGCAATGGCTTGGGTCATCATCTTCACGGTATTGATAGCCGCCATCTCTGTCATACGAAAAGGCGGGATTTTCGATAATGTCATGCGGATTATCTGCATCATTGGGATCTGTGTGCCGAGCTTTTGGCTGGCGCTGATCTTGCTGACCGCCTTTGCGGTTCAAATCCCCATTTTCAGTGTGATCTCGGACGGCAGTTTCAAATCTTTGATTTTGCCATCGGCAGCAATGGCGTTCCCTATTATCTGTATTGCGGCCAGGGTACTGCGGGCGGCAGTGCTGAATGAACTCAAAAGTGACTATGTGACCTATGCCAGAGCAAGAGGGTTTTCTAATGCACAAATCGTTTATGGCGAGGTGCTGAGAAATGCTCTCCCCGCAGCCATCACACTTTTCGCCCAATACTGTGCTGCGCTTTTTGGAACCTCCGCGTTAGTGGAGAGCGTTTTCTCCATCCAGGGACTTGGCATTTACCTGACGGAGTCCTGCGAGAGTATGGACATCTATGGGATTTCCGGTTCCATCCTGGTGTGCGGCGTGTTGTTTGTCCTGTTCAACACCCTGGCGGATTTGCTTTCGAGTGCTATCTGCCCTGCGTATAGAAGGAAAGCGGTATGAAACGAAAAGGACAAATCATTGTTGGATTGACTCTGATCCTGATTTTTATTCTTATGGCTCTGGCGGCCCCGCTACTGGCCCCCAATGATCCAAATGCCACAGACCTTGCGCTGAAAAATGCTCCGCCTTCTTCGGAGTATCCCCTTGGCTGTGACCAAATGGGCCGTTGCGAACTATCAAGACTTCTCTATGGAGCAAGGTACTCTATGGGGCTGACCATTCCGGTACTGATCGTACTGGCCGCCTTCGCTCTGTTCGTGGGATGCTATTCCAGTTATAAAGGCGGACTGGTAGATGAAGTCATACGGATACTTTGCGACATCCTCATGGCCTTTCCTCTCATCGTCATTGTGATGGCGTTGGTGTCGGCGGTGGATAATTCTGTGGCAAGTGTCATTATTGCCATCGGGATTTCTATGTTAGCGTGGTTTCTGCGGATGGTACGCTCCTATGCAAAGACTGAGTGCGGAAAGGAATACATTGAGGCGGCCCGGATCGCCGGTGCCTCCGGCCTTCGCATCGTCCTGCGCCACTTGATCCCCAATGTGTTCCCGCAGTTTGTGGTGTACTTCACCACCGGGATCGCCACGGCGATCATGTCAGTGTCCAGCTTTGCTTTCCTGGGCGTAGGGCTGATTGTCGGAACACCGGAATGGGGTGCGATGCTCAATGAGGCACGAAACAGTGTCTACTCAAATCCCGCGCTCCTGATTTATCCGGGCATCTGCCTCATCGTCTGCTGTGCAGGCTTCAACCTGCTGGGCGAGGGGCTGCGGGATGCCATTGGGAAGGAGGATGATATTCGTGTTGCTTGAGGTCAAAGACCTGAATATCTCTTTAGCCTCCGGGAAATGCGTAGCCGAACATATATCATTTCGGTTAGGCCAGGGAGAAATGCTCTCCATTGTTGGCAGCTCCGGCGCGGGAAAGACCACTATCTGCAAAGCAATTATGGGACTGCTGGGGAACACTTACCGCGCTGATGGCGAAATCCTGTTCCAAGGGGAAGATTTGCTCGACCTGCCGGAACGAGAGCGACAGATCATCTATGGGAAAGAAATCTGCATGATTATGCAGAACCCCATGACCGCCTTTAACCCATCCATCCGAGTAGGGCGTCAGATGGAAAAGACCTATTTGCTCCATCATGGAAAAACGCCGAGACAGGAAATGCAGCGCCTGTTTGCCGCCATTTTGCAGAAGCTGGGGCTGGAAGATACCCAGCGGATTTTGAACAGTTATCCCTTTACGCTGTCCGGCGGAATGCTCCAGCGGCTGATGATCGCGGCGGCGCTGATGTGCCAGCCCTCTCTTTTGGTAGCGGATGAAGCGACCACAGCCATAGATGCCTGCAACCGGATCGGGCTAATGAGGGAACTGAAAAGTTTCTGTAAAGAAGGAATGTCTGTGCTGTTCGTGACCCATGACCTGCGCTCAGCCTCGGTGTCCGACCGCATTCTTGTGATGGATCGCGGGCAGATTGTTGAACAGGATACGACTGAGCGGATACTAAATGCCCCCAAAGAGGATTACACAAAATATCTGTTGAACGCCTGCCGGCTGGAAAGGAGGAAGATGCCTTGATTGAACTGAAAGAGGCCAGTTGTTCTTTTTCTGACGGCTTTGGCGGGAAAGGACTGTTTACTGCTGTATCCCCATTGAGCGCCCATTTCAGTGACGGTGGCCGGTACGCAATCGTGGGGGAGTCCGGTTCAGGCAAAACAACGCTGGCGCGGATGATTGCAGGATTACAGCGGCCAAGCGGCGGTTCGGTGTTCGTAGATGGTGAACCCATCTATGGGCGGAAACGAGCCGGGAAAGAGCATTTCAGAAAGGTGCAGATTATTCAGCAGAACTCCGCTTCTGCCCTGGACCCCAAGATCCCGGTGGGAAAATCCATTGAGGAACCGCTGCTTTGCTTTTTTCACATGGAGAAAGAGAAACGGCGGGAACGCTGCCGGAACTTGATGGAACTTTGCAATCTATCGCGGGACTACTATACCCGCCTTCCATCAGAACTGTCCGGCGGAGAACAAAAGCGGGTAGCAATCGCCAGGGCATTGGCCGCTGAACCGCAATGTCTGATATTTGACGAAGCCACTAATGGATTTGACTTGCCGCTGCGAAAGAAAATCATTGATGAAATTATAGACTTGCAACAGCAGCTTGGTTTTACGCTGATTTTCATAACACACGACATGGAGCTGGCAGCGGTCGTGGCGGACGAGATTTTTGTCATGCGAAATTCTAATCTGGTGGAGCGTGCCGCGTTCTCCGGTGATTATTCTGTATTTCACGACCCATACAGCAGGATGCTCTTGGAGGCAAGCGGTTTAGTGGACACTTCAACAGAATGGAATGATAAAACGAAAGAAAGGATTGATTTGAAATGAAACTGAAACGAATTGCCGCTATGCTCACGGCGGCGGTCATGGCGGTATCTCTGGCCGCCTGCGGAGGCAACACCGGCACCAACACAGAGAGCAGCCAGAATCCGCAGGAGAACGCCGAGGCTCAGGCCGTACATCTGAACTTGGCGGAGAGCTGGGGTTTTGAGTATTTTTATACCATCATCACCCCGGAGGTGTCGTCCTCCTCAGGTTACGACATCACCTACTACCTCACCAGCTTTTATGACACCCTGTTTGAGTACAATTCCGAGGGCGAGGTAGTGGGTGTGCTGGCCGAAGATTGGTCCATGAGCGAGGATGGAAAAACCTATACCTTCCAGATCAAGCATGGCGTCAAGTTCTCCGATGGCTCTGACCTGACCGCCGAGGATGTGGCAAAGTCTATTTTGGCTGTTCCGGTCAACCTGGGCCAGTACAACGGCTCCTATGGCCGCCTGTCCACGATCATTGAGGATGCGGTAGCCACCGATGAGTACACGGTGGAGCTGCACCTGACCCAGCCCTACTACAACACCCTCCGGGAACTGTGCCTTGCTAACCCCTTCGGCATCGTATCCAGCGAGCAGTTCAATGAGGATCTGACTGCCAAGCAGGAGAGCTTCCGCAACGCCACTTATGGAACCGGCCCCTATATGTATGCCGGGGATAATGACGGGCAGACCTGGAATTTTGTCCGCAATCCCAATTACTGGGGCGATGCTCCCGAAGTAGACAGTTTCTCCATCAAGTATATTCCTGACAACGACGCCAAGATTTTGGCAATGCAGAATGGTGAGGTGGACTTCCTCTCCGGCATCAAGAATGTTTCCGCCGAGAGCTATGCTCAGATGGAGCAGACAGACGGTTTCGGCGCTCAGGCCGATGAAAAATCCTTGCAGACCTACTATGTGGGCTATAACCTGAGCGGTGAGATTTTTGGCGACCAGGTGGTTCGTGAGGCCATTTCTTCCGCCATTGATAAGGATGCCGTAGTAGACAACATCTACGGTGGCCTGTTCGACAAGGCAGATACCTTCTTTTCCCGTGACTTGCCCTACTGTGATGTAGAGCAGACAGTGTCCGGCTTTGATCTGGATCATGCCAATCAAATCTTGGATGAGGCTGGCTATGTAGATACCGATGGCGATGGCATTCGTGAGAAGGATGGAGTCAAACTGTCCGCTGCTTTCCTGTATCAAACCGGCACCGCCTCCGATGACAACATGGTTGTCTACATCTGCGACCAGGCCCGCAAAATCGGTATTGAGCTGACCCCGCAATCCGCACAAATGATGGATTGGTATGCCATGATCCAGAGCGGTAACTATGGCCTGACCATCTTCAAGACCCAGGGTGGCTACTATGACCCGGCTATGGTCATTACCAACATCAACCCGTCTACCTCTATGGACCCCATCCTCATGCAGATCGGGGCGTCCCAGCCGGAGCTGGCGACGCTGGTGGACGAACTGGACTCTGCTACTGATGAGGCCCGTATTCAGGAAATTTACAACACCATCCTGACTACTATGGCAGACCAGTGCCTGACTACGCCGCTGATCTATACCCGGCAGCTTGCCATTTACAGCGATGCGGTAGCAAGTTATACCTTCCCCACCGATGCCAGCTTTACTTCCGTTCAGAACATCCACCTGAACTAAGCTATTTCAGGCAACTAACAAAAGGAGCAAGCCTTTAAGCGGGTTTGCTCCTTTTGCTTGACCTGATTGGAGTATAATATACCTAATAGGTCGTAGACGAAAGCGACCCAAAGCAGTAAACTAAAACCAAAAGGTTAGCTGCAACTAATCGAAAATGATAAGGAGGTCTTGTATCCATGAAACAAAAATCCGGCGGGATTAAGCGGTTGATGGAGTTCACAGGAAAGCATCGTGGGCTACTCACCGTTTCCCGCATTCTATCCGGTATCAGTTCAGTCTTTATTCTTGGCCCTTTTCTCTGCGTCTACTTTGCGGCGCGTGATTTGGTGGGCGTATTTGCCGGGACGCCTTTAGACACGAACAGCCTTGTCCGCTGGGGCCTGCTCGCCCTGGAACTGGAACTGATTGGTCTGGTCCTATATTTTTCGGCGTTGCTCTGCTCTCATGTTGTGGCGTTCCATACAGAGAAAAACCTGAAGATGGCGGCACTAAAACATTTAGCAAAAATGCCTATGGGATATTTTGACGCCAATCCCAGCGGAAAACTTCGGAAGATTATTGATGATAACAGTTTTCAGACTGAGACTTTTATCGCTCACCAGCTTCCCGACCTGGTGGGCGCACAGGTCACGATGGTCGTGAGTTTGGCGTTGATGCTGGTCTTTGACTGGCGTGTAGGTATTCCGCTTCTGTTGCTCTTTGGCGTCGGTTTCTTCTTACAGGGGTCCCTCATGGGGAAGGACGGCATGAAATTCATGCAGACTTACCAGGACTCTCTGGAAACAATGAACCATGAGGCAGTGGAGTACATCCGGGGTATTTCGGTAGTCAAGGTGTTTGGTCAGACAGTGCAATCTATCACCAAGTTTAACGACTCCATCAAATCCTATCGGAAGTTTGCCCTGGCCTATACGATGTCCTGCAAAAAAGGAATGGTGGCTTTTAATTCGGTCATCAATTCCAGTTTCCTGGTGCTGGTGCCAACGGCGCTTATTATCGGGTTCGTTTCCAGCGACCTGATCGGCTTTATGCAAAGTTATCTGTTCTATGTGATTTTCTCTCCTGCCTGTGCAGTTATGCTCAACAAGATCATGTATATGACCAGCTACAAAATGCAGGCGGAGGAGTCCATGCGCCGCATCGACATGATCCTGACTGCCGAACCGCAGGCGGAGGCTTCTGCACCCAAACATCCCAAAACTTACGATGTGTCCTTTGAGGATGTGACCTTCGCATACGAAAATACGGATCACCCGGCGGTATCCCATTTGAGCTTTACGGCCAAGGCCGGGACAACTACCGCATTGGTCGGGCATTCTGGCTCCGGCAAAAGCACAACGGCCAGCTTAATCCCACGCTTCTATGATGTGCAGCAGGGGGCGGTTAAGATCGGCGGTGTGGATATTCGGGAAATTCCCCATGCTGACCTGATGAAGATGGTTGCCTTTGTATTCCAGGACCCAAAATTGTTTAAGGACACCCTTCTGGAAAATATCCGGGCAGGCAGACCTTCCGCCACACGGGAGGAAGTCTTGCGGGCGGCGCATCTGGCTCAGTGTGATGATATTCTGGAGAAGTTCCCAGATGGCCTCGATACCGTGGTGGGCGGTAAAGGTGTGTATCTTTCCGGCGGCGAAACACAGCGCATTGCGATTGCCCGCGCCATTTTGAAAGATGCACCCATCGTGGTATTAGATGAGGCGACCGCCTACGCTGACCCGGAGAACGAGCAGCAGATCCAGAAAGCCTTTGAAGGGCTGGTCAAGGGCAAGACGGTCATTATGATCGCACATCGGCTCTCCACCATCCAAGACGCCGCTCTCATTCTGGTAATGAAGCAAGGTGAATTGGTGGAAAGTGGAACCCACGACGCGCTGGTGAAACAGGGCGGCGAATACGCCAAAATGTGGAGCAACTATACAAAGACGACCAAATGGCACATTGGAAATGAGGTGAAAGTATGCTGAAACGGATGTTTGCCCTGAGCGATCAGGGATCAAGAGATTTGAACAAAGGAATTGCGGCCACTACCCTCAGCAATCTGTGCCTGATTGCCCCGGTCAGCCTGCTGGTCATGGTGATATGGGAACTGCTGAATGTAATTTCCGGGCAGGAAAGCAGTATGCAGGATCATGCGGCCTTGTGTATTTGTGGCACAGTGGTTATGTTTATCATTGTTTTTCTGACCCAATGGCTCCAATACAACAAAACTTATACTGTGGCGTATGAGGAAAGCGCCAATCGCCGGATTGTCCTGGCAGAGAAACTGCGGAAACTTCCGCTGTCCTTCTTTGGTCAGCGCGATCTTTCTGATCTGACTACCACCATTATGGGGGACTGTACGGCTCTGGAGCGCGTATTTTCCAATGCGATCCCGCAGCTCTTTGGAACGATTTTTATGTTTATTATAACGGCTATCGGCCTGCTGGTGCTTGACTGGCGGGTGGGCCTTTGCATCGTAGTGCCGGTGCCTGTGGCAGCCTTGGTAGTCTTTGCGGCAAAGAAAGCCCAGTCCAATGCCGAGAGCGCCAACATGGATGCCAAGAGAGCTGCCTATGACGGCGTGCAGGAATACCTTGATACCATCCAGGAGCTGAAATCCTGCTCCCGTGAAGAAGAATACCTGGAGGGGCTGGAAAAAAAGCTGGATTATGTGGTGAAGTGTTCCTTCCGCAACGAGATTGCTCCCGGTGCTGCTACGACCACAGCTCAATTTATCCTTCGGTTTGGCCTTGTGGCGGTCATGCTGGTGGGTGGTATTCTGGTGACGGCCGGCTCGTTGTCCATCCCCATGTTCATTCTGTTCCTGCTTTTTGCCGGACGCATTTACGACCCCTTCACCAGTTGCTTCATGCTGATGGCAGAAGTGTTCTCTGCCCTTGTCAGCGTCAAGCGGATGAAGCAGATCGATGCGACCCCGGAGCAGACCGGCACCAATGTCTGCAATAACAAGGGCTATGATATTGAGTTCAAGAATGTGGTGTTCTCGTACAACGAGGAGCCGGTTTTGAAGGGAGTGTCCTTCGTTGCAAAGCAAGGTGAGGTTACGGCACTGGTAGGACCGTCCGGCAGTGGCAAATCTACTGCCTCCAAACTGGCGGCCCGCTTTTGGGATGCGGACTCCGGGACGATTACTCTGGGCGGTGTGGATGTCAAAACGGTAGAACCGGAAACGCTGTTCAAAAACTATGCCATTGTGTTCCAGGATGTCATGCTCTTTGATGAGACGGTTATGGAGAATATCAGGCTGGGCCGGGGCGATGCCACCGATGAGGAAGTGATGGCTGCGGCCAGAGCCGCCCAATGCGAGGAATTTATCCAGCGCCTGCCTCAAGGGTATCAGACAAACATCGGGGAAAACGGCAGCGCCCTGTCTGGTGGTGAGCGTCAGCGCATTTCGATTGCCCGCGCTCTGCTGAAAAATGCTCCTATTGTTCTGCTTGACGAAGCGACTGCTTCTATGGATGCCGAGAGTGAAACGCTGGTGCAGGATGCCTTGTCGGTGCTGTTGAAGGATAAGACGGTCATGGTGATTGCCCATCGTATGAGGACGGTGGCAAATGCTGATAAGATCGTTGTTCTGGATGATGGCAAGGTCAGTGAAATGGGTACACCCGCTGAATTGATGGCGAAGGGCGGCCTGTATTCTCACTTGGTAGCACTCCAACAGGGACGATAACCATCTGCCTGAAGAAGAAAGGATAATATGTTTTCTTTACTGGTACGAATGGCATGGGAGGAACACATGGAGAAAAAACGACATACCACCGCATCCGGTGAAGATTATTTGGAGGCTATCCTCGTTCTCCGAAAGCAGAAAGGTATGGTGCGCTCCGTAGATGTTGCCCGACACATGGGAGTATCAAAGCCAAGTGTTTGTGTGGCAGTCAATACCTTAAAAGACGGCGGTTTTCTCACAATGGACGAGGATCACTTTCTCCATCTGACCGATGTGGGCCGCGAGGTTGCCGAAAAAATCTACGAGCGCCATTGCTTCTTTACCGAGCAGCTTATCGCAGCAGGTGTTGACCCCAGGACAGCGGAGGCCGACGCCTGCCGGATTGAACACAATATCAGTATGGAATCCTTTGAAAAACTTCGGGATTACTATTCCTCACAAAAGGGAAGATAGTTGGCCCATACAGTAACGGATAAAGTAATGCGGCCGGGCAATACACCCGACCGCATTATTTGTTGGCGTTATTCTCTTTGGTATCCAGCATTTTGTCAATCAAGGCAAGCAACAGCTCCTGATCACGTCGGTTGCATTGTGGAACCAACCGCCTGATCCGGTCAACAATTTCGCTGTCTACGTTTACCTGCGGCGCAAGAATTTCATCAAAAGAAGCGCCAATGGCATTGACAAGGCGAATCAGGACATCCAGGCTCGGCTTGCGCCTGCCGCTCTCTATGGCCGCTAAAAAACGAGGACTGATTTCTGCACGCTCCGCAATCTGTTCTCTCTTATAGTTTCGTTTTTCTCTGGCATTCCGCAAAGATGTCCCAAACGAAAAATCTATATGTCGCATTTTTTTATCCACTCTCCGTCACCTCACATAATAATATTTTACGGGTTACAAATATTATGCGGAATGATTGGAGAGTTGCTTTTTTATAGCTACTATGCGTTGCTGTTTTTGCTTAGGAGGAGATGATAATGAAAAAAGACAATGGCCTGCCTGCTCGTGGCAGGTCCTCTTAACGAAAAAAATCTGGCCGTGAAATTGCGCCAGAATCCGAAAAAAACAGTTTCTTCCCTGTCGGTTTTTTATGGCCTGTACAGGAACTATCAGTAGCAGAAAAAGAGCAACAAGATAAAACGGACACTGACATGGGATATTCCCGTGCCTGTGTCCGTTTTGTTTTTCTTGTATTTCCACGATGCCGTTCGCCGCCTTCCGAGAGTTTGAAAACCACCCACTTTTCAAACTCTTGGAGGTAACGGCTATGAGCAAAAATCTTGAAGAAAGGGCGAATTATTATCTTTACATAGATGGACAGGCTGTGCCGGTAAGCGAACAGGTTTACCGCGTGTATCAGCACTACGAGCGAAAAGAGGAATACTTTTCCTACGATCTGAAAACGGAAAAGTTTCAGAAAGAAACCGCAACTTTCCTGCCCAGCAGAGAGGATTCCTATGAGCGTCTGTTGGAAAAGGACAGGCAGTTTACCGCTTCTGGTCAGCCTGTGGAGGAACAGGCGGTCTCGTCCGTTTGGTTGGAGGAATTATTACAACATCTGTCATCGGATGAGAGGATCATTCTCCACAAACTGTATTTCGAGGACAAGTCAGAACGGATTGTCAGCATGGAGCTTGGAATTTCCAAAACAGCTCTGCATCAGCGTAAAGTCAAGCTGCTCCAAAAATTAAAAATTTTTTTGGAAAACATGGGAAAAGCATAGACCAAAACCACTCTCCCAACGGGGAAATAAGTGAGAGGGTCTATCTCTCTCATGCAGCTTGACAATTGAATAGACGGCATTTCCGGTACATAACCCATGTATGAGCGAATCAGGTGCGCCGCGAAGATGGACAGCCCCAGGAGGTGATAAACAGGACTGTTCCGAGCGATCAACGCCAACTTGAACTCCGAAAGTGGCATTTCGGGCGCGGTGACTGCATGGGGGTTTAAAGATACTTCCTCACGGCCTCCTAAAGACTTGGGGGGAACCCTGCGGCGCACGAGTAAAACGACGCTGCGGAGTTATGACAGCCGCGCCAGCGGAGACCGGGAATGTCCCCCTCGTCAGGGGTGCGTGGCAAATGTGGCGAGCAATAACCAAACTATCATACAGCAGCCGTACCGATTAGCAGGTTAGCATATCCCCTCAACTTTATCGGTGCGGCTGCTTATCTTTATATGAATTGAGACAACCTGCTTTCTCATATCTCATGAAGAAGCAGGTTTTTTGACTGGAGGTGCGCCAACATGGATCAGAAGATTACCCCAATGACCTCCTACAAAGAGGTGAAAATTGGAAAAACCATTTACCGTGTGACCAGCTTTTTTTCGGGCGAAAAGGAGCTGGGAAAGACTTTGGAGCAGCTGGCTGTCCGGCGCGCCATGTCGGAGGTTTCCACACCTGCCAGCTGTTCCGTACACACGGCTACATAGTCACACCATCCTCCCGGCTTTGCCGCATCCTTGCGCGGCGATGGATTCTCCGCTACGATGTTCATGCAGGGACATTCCCTGTGGAGCCATCACGCCGTACGAGGTATGGAATCTGAATTGTCGGGAGGGAAAATAAAGATGACTACAAAAACATACAACGTCGGCATTTACTGCCGTTTGAGTAACGACGATGAACGCGACGGCGAATCCGTCAGTATCGAGAACCAGAAGCTGCTGCTTCAGAACTATGTGCGGCAGCGGGGCTGGAATGAGGTTGATACCTATATCGACGATGGATATTCAGGTACGAATTTTGACCGTCCTGGGGTCAAGCGGCTGATTGAGGATGCCAAGGCCAAGCGGATCAATGTGATTCTGGTTAAAGACCTGTCTCGTTTTGGCCGTAACTACATCGAATTTGGACAGTACACAGATTACCTGTTCCCATCCCTGGGCTGTCGGTTTATCGCTCTGAACAACGGCATTGACACGGAAAGCACCAATGGCAGCACCGATGTCATGTGCTTTTTGAACTTATTTAACGAATTTTATAGCCGTGATACCAGCAAGAAGGTCAAGGCGGTCAAGAAAGCCTGTGCGGAAAACGGTAAATTCATGGGAACCTACCCCTCCTATGGCTACAAGCGGGACCCGGCGGATAAGCACCATCTGGTGATCGACGAGGACACCGCCCCGGTTGTGCGCCGTATCTTTGAGATGCGGGCAGCCGGAACAGGGTTTCACGCCATCGCCGTTATACTGAACGAGGAAGGTATCCCATCCCCCGGTGTGCTGTACTACCAGCGCAAGGGACAGAACGATCCGCGCCGGGTCAACCACAAATGGGCAGACCAGACGGTGAAAAACATTGTCCGCAGCGAGGTTTATATTGGCAACATGGTTCAGGGAAAGACCGGAACGCTGTCGTATAAATCCCGTAAACTCATCAATAAGCCGGAGGAAGAATGGATTCGTGTGGAAGGGACCCATGAACCGATTATCTCACAGGAACTGTGGGATACCGTAGTCAGCATTGACAAAAAGAAAGTACGGAAATCTTCTTCCGCTGACGGTTACAGGAGCATCTTCACCGGCCTTGTGTACTGTGCAGGCTGCGGCTTCAAAATGAGAAATCAGGTGGAGCGATTCACCTATAAAGATGGAACGCCGGGGCGGTACAGCTCCTTTATTTGCGGCAATTACTCCCGCAGCGGCAAGGGAGCCTGCACCATTCACACCATCTATGAGAATGTGCTGACCCAACTGGTGCTGGAGGACATTCGGGAAAAAGCCCGTTTTGCGGAATACGACCCCGAACAGCTGGTCCGGCAGATTATCCGCTTAAAGGATAAGGAAGCAAAAAGCCGCCTTTCCTCCTGTGAGCAAGAGCTGAAAACATATACGGCGCGGCTTTCCGAGCTGGAACGGCTGATGCAGAATCTCTATGAGGATAAGTGTGCCGGAACCATTCCGCAGACCGTTTTTCAGACCTTAATGCACAAATACGAAGCGGAACGGGCAGAAAAGTCCGAAGCCATCCCGGAACTGGAACGCAAGGTCAAAAGCTATCTGGAAAACCGCACGGATGCGAACCACTGGCTGACTATTATCCGCCAATACACAGAGATTACCGAGCTGGATGAATCTATTCTCTTTGAACTGGTGGATCGCATTGAGGTTGGAGAAACTCAAAAAGTGGGCGGACAGCGGATTTGTGACCTCCGTGTTTACTACCGCTATGTCGGAAATGTGGACGCGGCGCTGACCCAAGAAGAAAGGAGGCAGCCACTTGAAGAAGCAATATAAGGTCGGTATTTACTGCCGCCTGAGCGTGGACGATGCCTCCAATTCCGCAAAAGCAAAGAACTATATACCCGGCGATGAATCCGCAAGCATTGAAAACCAGTACGAGATCCTCTCCAAATTTGTCATGCTCAACGGCTGGATCGAGGTCAAGACCTATCGGGACGATGGGTACAGCGGCGGAAATTTTCAGCGGCCCGGATTTTGGGAAATGCTGGAGGACGCCCGCCACGGCCTGATTAACCTGATCCTGGTCAAAGACCTATCCCGCTTGGGGCGTGATTTTGTAGAGGTAGGACGCTATACGGATGTGATTTTCCCGTCCCTTGGTTGCCGGTTTGTGTCTGTGCTGGACTGCCTGGACAGCGAGGGCGACAACACCGATATGCTGCACTTCCGCAGTTTGATGAACGACTACCATCTGAAAGACCTGTCGGGAAAAATCAAATCGGTGCTGTACGCCAAAAAGAAAAGCGGCCAATACCTGACCGCCTATGCTCCTTACGGATACCGCAAGAGCGATGAGGACAAACACCGGCTGGTGGTGGATGAAGAAGCCGCCGCTGTGGTGCGGGAAATCTACCGGATGCGCTGCTCCGGCATGGCCTACGGCAAGATTGCGGCGGCACTGAACGAGAAAAGTATCCTTTCTCCCCGCTGGCATTGGGAGCTTCACTATGGGAAAAAAGGCAGCTGCAAATACTCAAAACTTTGGACCTATGCCACGGTGAAAAACATTCTGAACGATACCATTTATCTCGGCATAGTCACACAAAACCGCACCGGCTCCCGTTCCTACAAGGACAAAACCATGATACAGAAGCCGGAAACAGAATGGATTTGCCACGAGGATGCCCACGAAGCAATCGTTGACCGGGAACTATGGGAAACGGTTCAGGAAAAGAACCGGGCAGTCAAACAGCAGGTGGCAAACCATGCCGCCCCTCTGCCCGCCCTGTTTACCGGCAAACTGGTCTGCGCTGACTGCGGGCATCCTCTGGTAGCCACCCGTGAGACCCAGCGCAGGAAAAACGGGACATCCAAGCGATATGTTTCTTATATCTGCTCCCATTTTGTCACTACCGGACACAGTGCCTGTTCCTGGCATCGGATTTATGAAATCTCGCTAAAAATGCTGGTGCTGAATGAAATCAGGACGCACAGTCAGGCGGTAGCGCAGGATGAAAATGCCATGCTGGACAAGCTGAGACAGAAGATATTTTCCGAGAGCACAGCCAAGCAGGAGGATTCCAGACTGGAAATCAGCCGGTTGCTGCGGCGTATCGGAGATCTGGAACACATGACCGCCAAACTTTACGAGGATAAGGTCAGCGGCATAATCAATAACGATACCTTTGCGGTCCTGATTCAGAAAAGTGAACAGGAACGCATACAAAAGACGGAGCGTCTGGAAGTTCTTCTGACAGAGGAACGAAAAGCCCAGCAGGAGGTTGAAAATATTCGGCAGTGGGCAGACATCATCCGCCGCTATCTGGATGTGCAGGAACTTGACCGGGAAATCGTTGAGGAACTGATTGACCACATCGAGATCGGAGAACGCTCCGTCATAGACGGTCAGCGTCACCAGGACATTAAAATCTTTTACCGCTTTGTTGGTGTGGTATAATGGGAAAAAGAAAAGACCCGGCTGCATCCGCAGTCCGGGCATATACCTGACAACATTCTATGAAAACGGTTTGCGATTGAACCGCATCGCTTTGTCGAAAAAGAGTGATTCAGCAGAACACCCTTCCCAAACAGCTTATGTTCTTCATAATGTTCTTGAACGGGGTGAAATCGTCCTCGCCCTCGTCGCTGTCCACGCCATCGGAAACGGCCACCAACCGCACATCATGGAGCGGGAAAAATTCTTCGGTGAGCTTGCCCACCTCAATGTAGTTCCGTCCCAGCCGAGAAAGGTCTTTTACGAACACCGCCGAGATGTACCCGGCCTCGATTGCGGCAATCATCTTCTGAAAGCCGGGGCGCTTCATGATAGTGCCGGTGATCCCGTCATCCACGAAAAAGATGGTATCCGTGTAGCCCTTGTCCTTGGCGGCCTTTTGAAGTATTATCTTTTGGTTCTGGATGCTGTTGGACTCGCTGTCCATGTTATCGTCACGGCTCAGGCGGCAGTAGAGAGCGGCTGCGCCGGTAGAGATTTTCTTGCTTGACTGTTTCAAAATATCCTCCTTCCTGCAATCAAGCAAGAGGTTCTTATCTATGTATATTATACCTCTGCCGACTGCACGTGTTAAGGATGTCGATGGAACAGTTAGGCTGGCTCCAGATCGGCCAGCATCAGCTTCAACAGGATGTCACGCATGGACTCGCCTTTGTCCTTGTAGACGGGCGTGACAATGAATTGGATTTTGCCGACTTGATAGGTGTATTCCTCCTTGACTGGTACAGGATCTTCCATGTGGGCCTCCTTCCAGAGCGATACGAAAACAATGACCGACAGTCCCCCTTGTCCCGTGGGGAAACGCAAGAGGGCGGCACCTTCGGCGGTGCCGCCCTCTTGCCTTGCTCCACTTTGGGCCAAGTTGGTATGCTCCCAATAAGACAGACAAGGAAATAATATTAGGAGGGAGCAGAAGATGGGCAGAAGAAAAGCCGTAAGTTTAGAGGAAAAGCTTGCACTGGTGGAGGAATACCTTGCGGGACGT
>Ga0129317_1000414_pt1 | contig 46115 bp, 46 predicted proteins | sample Cm1ome_FD_94430 | JGI IMG/M metagenome (GOLD analysis project Ga0129317, IMG submission 94430) | Eastern black-and-white colobus group fecal microbial communities from Wisconsin, USA - Cm1105 metagenome | ecosystem: Host-associated > Mammals > Digestive system > Large intestine > Fecal | place... | reverse complement strand
ACGAAGCACTACACTGTGGTAATTGAACCCAAATCTGGCCGCTGATTAGGTGGCCGCTGAGTCTGGGCCGGGTGGCCGCTGGGACAGGGCACCAGCGGCCGCTGGCTTGGGCAGAATGCATCTAATAGTAGAAATGTCCTTTTTTAAAATAATAAGTTCGCTTTTATTATCGTTTTTTTCGCTCCCACATAAGCAGCATACTTCAACACTATCTGGTCGAGATATTGGTTTCAAACAATTTGGGCAAAATATGAATTCGTATTGATTAAATGCAATATATCCGTCAATTGCAAGTTCTTTCTTTTCAATTTCACTATTATATTGATTATAAAGGAGGCGAAGTTTGTTAAGATACTGCTCTTGATCAGTCTTTTCTTCTACAATTTTTTCAAGATAAACTTTGGTTTGCTCGATTTCGTTTCTTAATGCCATAGATGCTTCAGGCGCTACTTCGCTATTCTGTTTGATTAGGGATAGTTGCTGTTGTAATGCTTCAATTTCTTGCCGCAGCTTTACTTCTCTCTGTGTACATTCCTGTAAATCAGCAATATCAACAGATTTTAAAAAATCTTGTATACCAGATAATTTAATTGCAAGTTCTCTAGCTTCATTCTTTTTTTCTTCAAGACTGGATTTAAACTCCTCTAGAGTTTTATCATATATGTTAAAAATAATCTCAAACGTTGCTTTTCTTTTAAAGTTCTTTTCCCAGGATTTTTCTCCCAAAATATCTTCGTTATCTATCTCTGTTTGCTTTATATAACAGTATTTATATAAATCGCGAAAACTAAAAGTTTGTCCCGATATTGTCATATTTGTCAGCCCGATTTTCTCAATCAGAAATGCAGATAAGGATTTAGGATTACTAGGTGCATCAATTTCAAAACGGTTATAGAAAAGAAAAGTTTGCTTTTCTTCATTCCAATCTTCAACAATAACCGCAGCCTTAAAATCAAATAATTGACGCCTTATTCGGAATTTTTCATTGCCTAAATATAGCACCAATTCAACATGAGTACAAGTTGCACCCATCTCAATATATGATTTGTGCCCCTTGGAGCCAAGTGCATAATCAATCATTTCAAGTATAGATGTTTTTCCTGTTGATGTATGCCCTGAAATATAGTTAAATCCATCTCTAAACTTAACAACGTAGTTTTTTCTTGCTCCTATAAGGGTTAAAGACACTAATTTCATTTTAACTTTCATGTTTAACCCCTCCAGTCTTTAAATATATTTTAGATTTTTCGCTAATCAGTTGCCCTATCTTTGAGTCAGAGAGTTTAACGACTTTTGGAATAAATTCGGCTGCTACACCCTCCAGTTTCGATTTGTATGGACTGCTAATATTACCAAGCGCATCTAACCCTAATTCACTTATTCTAAATGTGCTATTGTTGCTTTCTGTCTCTCTGATTATTAATCCCTTTGCGATAAGGTAATTAAGGCTTTGTCTATATCTTACTAAATCTGGTTGCCAATGAAAGAACGCATAATATTCATCAAAATTCCATTGTATATTAAATTCTTGAATGTCATCGCCCAGCATAGTGCATGGGAATTTCATATAGTAATCGTATAACTTAATCTTATTTTCTGTCATTTTTACAGATTTGTGTTCTTTGACAGTATTAAGAAGTATTAGGATGCGAATAGCATCATTTATGTAATCGGAGAAACTAATTCCCACGCTAATCCCCTCCATTTCTAAGGTATTCTGCTAACCTACGCTTATAGTCTTTCAGCCACCCTATACTACAGTCCTCGGCCCATTGGTGAAGCATTCCCTTTTTTGCAACCAAGCTCACTTCAGGCAAAAGCGAACAGCTTAATGCTGTTGTATCAGCATCTTCAATGCGTTCATATGTTCTTGTTAATAAATCATTACCATCACTTTCGTCTTGGTATCTTCTGTATTGCGTTTCCCAAAATGTATATACCTTGCGTTTTAGATTATCAAGTAATCGAACTCGTTCAGAATCGCCTTTACTTTTTATAATATATTCTGCAAATTCGGCATTAAAAAAATCTCTCTTGCAACCATCAATTAACTCTATTTTTGCATTTTCTAGTTTTTTAACAAAGAGCATATTATCATAGTCTTGTTCTTCTATATCTTCCAAAAAAACAATTATTTCCTCGCATATCTTAGCTTTTTCGGATTCTATATAATCTAAAATTGCATTGAGTTGATTCCTCATATCGTCATCAAAGATACGATCATATAATTCATACTGCTTCAGTTGTGTTATAAGGTAACCTCCATCATATAAAGAAACGCTTATCCCATGAATTTTTCGCTTTTCTGCACTCCAAGCACTCCACCATTTAAACTCATTTGCAGTTAGTGTACATGGAACACAGAGAATCCAACGTTTCATTTTATAATCAGTAGCTTCAATTGCCCTCTTAAATGACTTTCTTATTTGATCCTTTTGTGTATCTCCGACACCATCAACAAAATATTTACATTGATAGTTCTCAATGGGACTTGCAAAATCTCCAACTAATATATCAATACCTTCATCGCCTTGGTTGACTTTAATATTATGTGCGTCGCTATCAAAACGAGTATGCATTAATTCGGTGCATATCTTTTCAAACACATCTCTTGCACCAGCATCTCCGTACTTGTCTCTTAAATATCTAAAATCCCTTTCCATACCATATCCTCCAGACGGAAAATAAAAATAGCGCAATTATTAGTAAGATTATACATCTAAATTCCCGCATTATCAACAAAATATGTAAAATCAAATACAAAGAGTGTAAACGTTCCCCGGGGATGCCTAGGTAGCATTTTCATATGTTCTGGTTAATCAAGTCAGGTATATGTTAAACATCCAATCTTTAGTGACAGCGTCGCCCTATGGAGACTATGAGCGGCGTTTTCATATACTCCCCGCAGGCCAAGCCGTTAGGTTTGGCCTTTTCTCATACCACGAAAAGGAGGTATTTGTGAATGGCAGATGATAAAATCCCCGGCACGGGGGAAACGCCCGCGCCGGAGTCCCGTGAGCCTGAGACACCCGGCCCCCCTGCCGCCGAGCAGGGTGTGATACCGGGCGTTACCGATCCGCCCGCGCCGGAGGTGACTGATCCCCCTGCTGGCCAGACCCAAGGGGGCAAGTCCCCGGAGGAAGATGACCGGCAAGAATGGGAAATGACGAGCGAGGAGCTGGAGGCCAAAAAGCAAAAGCCCAAGCGGGGCCGCGTTCCCAAAACGGATAAGGGCCAGGACACCCCCGGCAAGGGCAAGCGGGCCGCGCCCGGTAAAGGCGGGCCGTCCTCCCCCGGCAAGGTGGTCAAGGCTCCCAAGGCCGCCGCGAAGCCGGGGCCGGTCACGGATGGCCCTCCGGCCCCCACGGCTGACCCGCCCCAGCCCCGCGACGCATCCTCCGGCGTGGAGGAGAAGATCGAGTATATCAATCTGACCGAGCTGCACCCCTCCCCGTTAAATCCCTTCGGTGTCCGGGACGATACGGAAATGCAGGCCCTTGTGGAGAGCGTTAAGACGGGCCGTGTGAACCAGCCCGCTCTGGTGCGCCCCCATCCCGACGGCGGCTATGAGATCATCGCGGGCCACCGTCGGCACAAGGCCAGCGAACTGGCCGGGTATTTCAATATGCCCTGTATTGTCCGGCAAATGACCGATGACGAGGCCATTATCGCCATGACGGATGATAACCTCCGGCACCGGGAGAAGCTGCTGCCCAGCGAGAAGGCCCTGGCCCTGAAACAGCAATATGAGGCCATCAAGCACCAGGGGGCCCGTGGGGATGACGAGGAGGCCGGTAAGCTCTCCCTTGCCCAAGTGGGTGAGCGCAACGGCATGAGCATTAAAACGGTACAGCGGTATCTCTGGCTGGATGACCTTGTTCCCGAACTGAAACAGGCGATGGACGCTGGCAAGCTGTCCTTTACCCCCGCCGTGGAGATTTCCCGCATCCGGCCCAAGCTCCAGAAGTATATCGCCGTTTCCATTGAGGGCCTGGGCTCCCCCTCCCAGGGGCAAGCGAAACGGATGCGGGAGCTGGACAAGAAAAAGGAACTGAACACCGATGTTGTTGACACGATCATGGGTGAGGAAAAGAAGAAGGAGGATCGCAACGTGATTATTACTGGTGCGGAACTGGAGAAGTATTTCGGCCCGGAGGCCGCCCCCGGCGAGATGAAGGATCAGATTTTGGCCCTGCTGGACGATTGGAAGGAAAAGCAGCCGCCCGAGCTGGACAAGGGCAAGGCGGAAAAAGCGGCAGATATTGAAAAATAGCCTCTGGCCATCGTGGCCAGAGGTTTTCGTTTCCCCAAACGCTCCCCGTGAGCATGGCTGGTGGTGATATATCCCCCGTCGCCGCCCTTCCCTGGGCGCAGGCGGGGTTGACAGTCAAGGGTGCATAGCACCGCCGCCCTGCGGCGGCTTGCCCTTGACGGGCGGCCCCGGCTGTGCCACACCCAGCGGCGCGACGGGGGTATATCCTCCAGAGCCGCTCCCTTTCCCATGAATGGGAAAGGGCGGGGGATAGGGCTGACCCTACTTTATAAAAATATCGGAGGTTTTGAAGATGAAAAGACCCTTTGCGTATATTACCGCCGCATGGCGCGGCGACCCCTGCGAGGTCACGGAACAGGCGGCGGAATACTGCCGGGCCGTGTATGAGGCGGGCTTTTCGCCCATCTGCCCCACGCTGTTTCTGCCGCTGTTTCTCAATGACGCGGTGCCGGAGGAGCACAAGAACGGCATCGACATGGGCCGCGACCTGCTCCGGCGCTCCCGTGTGCTGGTGGTGTGCGGCGGCCCCGTCACCGAGGAGATGAAAAACGACATCGCCGTTGCCCAGCGGCTGGGGATCACGGCCACCACCCTGGAGGGCATCCTGACCGTCAAGGGGCAGGGGCACATGAAGCGTGGCCGGGGATAAGAGGGCCGGGCGCGTGAGCGTCCGGCTTCTGGAGGAGCCCTCTGTGCGGGAGCTGCTGTCGGTCATGGCGGCCAACAACGCCCCCGGCCAGCGGGATATGGTGGTCATGCTCCAACAGATTGCCGGGCTTGAAAAGCAGCTCAACGCGGCGGTGGAGGAACTGGCCGCCATGCGGCGGGAGCTGTCCGAGGCGCGGGAGAACCCGGTCAAACGCATATTGGTCAAGGCGGTCAAGGCGCTGGAAAAGAATATGACCGCCCTGCGTGAACGGCTGGACAGCTTGAAACAGGCCGTCGTTGACGGTTGCAAAAAGGCATTGGCGGCGTTTCGGGAGCAGGGTGTGTCCGCGCTGGCGCACACGGCGGAGTTCTTCCATATCCGGCCTGCGCTGGAGGCTGTGGGCCGGGAGCTGGACAAGGCCATCGCCCAGGGTGAAAAGGCGCTTTCGGTGATAGACACGGCCAGCCGCGAATACCACGAGGCCGGGCTTCATCTGAAAAATGCCCTCCGGGCTGTGACGGGCCGGGAGCCGGTGGCCGAGCCCAAGGGCCCCGGCGCTCTGGCCCGCGCTCTGGCGACCCCGCTCAAAGCGGAGCGGGAGCTGTTCTCGTCCATGAAGGGCCGGACGGCAGGGGCCCTTGACCGCCTGGGGCGGCTGGAGCAGGCCGCCGAACGCCCCCCGATCCGTAAGACGATGGAGGAACTCAACGCGAAAATCGCCCAGGAGCGGCAGGGACAGGAAAAGCCCGCCCCCACTGTCCGACGCGAGGAGCGATAACTGCTTCTGGCCATCCTGGCCAGAGGAGACCCTGGAAAGGAGGGGTTAATTGGTAGACGAGGACGTTTCCCGGCGCTCCATCGCGGTGACGGTCAAGACCGGGAAACTGACGGCGCGGGCGCTGGCCTATGCGCTAGGGGCGGCGGCCCGGAAAATACGCAAGACCCAGCGGGCGGGGCAAGCGCCCCAGGGCAAGCAGAGCGCGAGAAAGCTCCTGCGGCAAGCCGGTGATACCAGCGGTATGGACTTACCCGGCGATCCCCGGCTCTTTGACCGGGTGGCCCGGCGCTGGGGCGTGGACTACGCCATACGGCCCGTGGAAAAGGGCAAGTATCTTTTGTTGTTCAAGGCAAAACAGGCCGACGCCATCACCGGCTGCTTTTCGGAATACTCCCGGCGTGTGCTGGGCCGTACCAGGAAAGGGCGAGCCCCCATGCTGGAGCAGATGAAGCAAGCCCAGGAACGGGTACGGCAACAGCCCCAGCGGGAGCGTGAAAAGGAGGCGGCCCGTGAGGACAGATAAAATCCGCAAGTACATTCTCCCCAATCTGCCCTATCTCTTTGTCCTGTGGGCCTGTCTGAAGGTGGGGACGGCCTACCGCCTCGCAGCGGGGGCCGACCTCCCCCACAAGCTCATGGGGCTGGGCCAGACCATTGGCCCGGCCTTTGCGGACTTCGCGCCGGGGCTCGTTCCCTTTGACTGGCTGGTGGGTATCGTGGGAGCGGCGGCGTTCCGGGTGCTCATCTACTGCAAGACGAAAAAGGCCAAGAAGTACAGGCCCGACGCGGAGTATGGCAGCGCCCGGTTTGGAACGGAAAAGGACATCAAGCCCTTTGTCGATCCCAAGTTCGAGAACAACGTCATACTCACTGGGACGGAGTTTCTCACCCTGAACACCCGGCCCAAAATACCGGCCAACGCCCGCAATCTGAATTGTTGTATCATCGGCTCGTCGGGCTCCGGCAAAACCCGGTTTTGGCTGACCCCGCAACTGCTCCAGGCTCATTCCTCGTTCGTGGTGGTCGATCCCAAGGGCGGGGTTCTGTCCCAGGTGGGCTCCTTCCTGCAAAAGCGGGGGTACAGGATCAAGGTATTCAATTCCATTGATTTCAGTAAGTCGATGCACTATAACCCCCTGGCGTATATCCGCAACGAGGCGGACATTTTGAAGTTTGTCAACGCCCTGATCGGCAATACCAAGGGCGAGGGGAAGGAGTCAGACCCCTTCTGGGAAAAGTCGGAGCGGCTGCTGTACTGCGCCCTGATTGCCTATATCATTTTCGAGGCCCCCGCCGAGGATCGGAACATGAATACCCTGGTGGATATGATTTCCGGCATGGAGGTCAAGGAAGAGGACGACGATTTTATGAACGCCGTGGACTATATGTTTGCGGGGCTGGAAAAGCGCAAGCCGGATTGTTTTGCGGTGAAGCAGTATAAAAAGTACAAGCTGGCCAGCGGCAAGACGGCGCGCAGCATACTTATTTCATGCGGCGCAAGGCTGGCCCCCTTTGACATTCCCCAGCTTAGGGAGATCATGGCCTATGACGAAATGGAGCTTGACCGCATGGGAGACCGGCGGACGGCCACCTTTTTTGTGATTTCGGATACGGACAGCACCTACAATTTTTTGGTGGCGCTGGCCTTTTCGCAGATGTTCAATTTGCTTTGCGAGAGGGCTGACACCGTCCATGGGGGCCGCCTGCCCCATCATGTGCGTGTCCTGTGGGACGAAGCGGCGAACACGGGACAGGTGCCGGAACTCCAGAAGCTGGTGGCCGTCATCCGCTCCCGCGAGGTCAGCCTGTGCTTGTTCTACCAGCAGATGGCGCAGTGCAAGGCGATTTATAAGGACAACGCCGAGACGATCCTGGGGAATATGGACAGCGTGGTATTCCTGGGGGGCCGGGAGTCCAGCACCATTAAGGAAATATCGGAGAATTGGCTGGGCAAGGCCACCATCTCCATGCAGACGGAGGGGCGCTCCCGTGGGCAGTCCGAAAGTTTCAACCTGAACACCCAGCGGCTGGGCCGTGAGCTGATGACCCCCGCCGAGCTTGCCACCATGCCGGGGGACAAGTGCATTTTGCAGCTCCGGGGCCTGCCGCCCTTCTTCTCCCTCAAATACGATTTGAAAAAGCACCCCAATTACAAGTTTACCGCCGAGGCCGATAAGCAAAACTCCTTTGACCTGGGCCGCCTGATTGACCGGCGCATGGGCAGGATAGACCTCGACGAGCTATATACCGTGTACGAGGTGGAGGTGCCCGACGAGCACATGGAAGAGGACGAGGACATTCTCAACTATGACGATCTCGACGACCCGGACGCCTTTGTATAGCTTCTGGCCATCGTGGCCAGAAGATGAACCCGCCGCCTGAAAGGGCGGCTATTATTATGGGCTCCCGCAAAATCAGAGATTTTGTGGGAAGAGGAGCCGCAACGGAATGAACGACCTTTCGCGCTTGCGCGGAAGGGAGCGATATGAAGTTTGCGGCGACGAGGCCGGGGCCGTGCGCCCCGGAGAAATGGAGGCACTATGCAGTTTTTTACTACCGCCGTTACGACCCTGCAAACCCTTGTCATCGCCCTGGGCGCGGGCCTCGCCGTGTGGGGCGTGGTCAATCTGCTGGAGGGCTACGGCTCGGATAATGCGGCGGCCAAAAGCCAGGGGATCAAGCAGCTCATGGCCGGGGGCGGCATCATCGTCCTGGGCACGACGCTAATCCCCCTGCTGTCCTCGCTGTTTTAAGGGAGGCAACACATGGGTATTCTCACCGACTGGATCACGGACTGGCTGAAAGGGCTTCTCATTGACGGAATCATGGGGAACCTGGAGGGGCTTTTCGATACGGTCAACACCCAAGTCGGGGAGATTGCGGTACAGGTGGGAACGACCCCGGCGGCATGGCACGCTGGGGTTTTCTCCCTCATACGGCAGCTTTCCGAAACGGTGATACTGCCGGTGGCCGGGCTGATCCTGACCTTCGTTGCTACCTACGAGCTGATTCAGATGATCCTGGAAAAGAACAATATGCACGAGTTTGATGTGGCGAATATCTACAAGTGGGTATTCAAAACCGCTTGCGCCATCCTCATTCTCTCCAACACCTTTCATATTGTAAACGCCGTGTTCGACGTGTCGCAGAGCGTCATCGCCCAGGCCGGGGGGCTCATTCAGGGCTCCACGGACATCACGCCGGATATGCTGGCGAACCTGGAAACGACGCTGGAGGGCATGGAGCTGGGCCCCCTGCTGGGCCTGTTCATGCAGTCGCTGATCATCGGCTTCACGATGGACGCGCTGGGGATCGTCATTTTCGTTTTGACCTATGGCCGTATGCTGGAGATTTATATGCTGACCAGCTTGGCCCCGGCCCCCGTGGCGACCCTGAGCAACCGGGAGCTGGGCGGTATCGGGCAGAACTACTTAAAATCCCTGTTCGCCGTGGGCTTCCAGGGCCTGCTGATGCTGGTATGCGTGGGGATTTATGCGGTGCTCATCCAAGGCATCGCCGCAACCGGCGACCCCATCGGCGCGGTATGGGGCATTATCGGGTACACGGTTTTGCTTTGCTTCATGCTGTTCAAGACGGGCAGCATTTCAAAAAGTGTCTTTGGCGCTCATTGATTGAGAGAAAGGAAATGATTTATGGCGAAAGTACAGACGGCGGCCCCCACGGCCCCCGCTGTGGACGAGGTGGCGCAGGAGGAACTGCGCCGCTTGCTTTTGGAGGCTCCCATTGCGGAGCTTGCGGAAAATCAGGGCATCAGCATTGACGAGGCGGCGGCGCTCCGGGTGGAGCAGGCGGTGGCGGCGGCCACCACGCCCCAGGTGACGGTGCGGCCCATTGAGCCCCAGGGTAAACTGATCGGGTTTGCCAGCGTGAACTTTGGGGGCGTAGTGGTGGACGATTTCAAGGTGGTGAACGGCAAGAACGGCGTATTCCTGAGCGCCCCCAGCAAGCCCGACCCCACCACCCGGAGCGGCTACCGCTCCACGGCGCGGGTGACGGATCGGGGGCTCCAGGAGAAGCTGGACGCGGCGGCGGCAGAGGGGTACGGCGTGGCGGTGGATAAGCTCATCGCCCGCGCCGAGGCTGTGCGGCCCGCCCCGATTAAAGAGCAGATGGAAAAGGCGGCGGAGGCGGCGGCAAGGGAGAACGCGGGCCGGGCCGCACAGGCTAAGGGGAAGGAAGCGCGGGATGACAGATAACCTCACTTTTGGCCAGTGTGGCCAGAGCTTTGCCCCGGACGGGCGGCCCCTGGCCCCGGACGGCTTGTATATGATGGACGGGATTGAGGGGCTGCGCTCCCTGCCCCGTCACTCCGTCGATCTGCTCCTGACCGATCCGCCCTACGGCACCACCCAAAATTACTGGGACGTGCCCCTGCCCCTCCCGGAGCTGTGGGAGGCGGTGCGGCGGGCGGTAAAGCCGGAGGGCGCGGTGCTCCTGTTCGCGCAGTGCCCCTATGACAAGGTGCTGGGGTCCTCCAACCTCCCCATGCTCCGCTATGAATGGGTGTGGTACAAAAGCCGCTGCACCGGGTTTCTCAACGCCCGGCGGGCCCCGCTGAAAAAGTCGGAGAACATTCTGGTGTTCTACCGCAAGGCCCCGGCCTACTATCCGCAATTCGACCAGGGGGAGCCGTATAAGAAAATCCACCACCGCAGCGGCAACAGCCCCAACTATGGAAAGTTTGAACGCACCAGCAGCGAGTCGGACGGGCGGCGCTTTCCCGGGAACGTGCTGGCCTTCTCCACCGTGGCCAGCGGCATCCACCCCACACAGAAGCCGGTGGATTTGTGCGAGTACCTGATCCGCACCTACACCCAGGAGGGCCAAGTGGTGGCGGACATCTGCGCGGGGAGCGGCACAACCGCCGTGGCCGCCCTGAACACGGGCCGCCGCTACATCTGTTTTGAAAACGCCCCGGCCTTTTACGGCCCGGCCACCGAGCGCCTGGAGCGGGCACGGGAGGCCGTCGCACAGGGCGGGAAAGGAGTGTAACTATCGGAGACTATTCCATCATCTATGCCGATCCCCCCTGGCGTTACTCTCAAAAGGGCTTGCAGGGGGCGGCTGAAAAGCATTACCCCACAATGGGGATCGAGGAATTGTGCACCCTGCCCGTGGCCGATCTGGCTGCCCCGGACTGTGCGCTTTTTTTGTGGGCCACCTTTCCCCAGCTCCCGGAGGCCCTGCGGCTGATCCGGGCCTGGGGCTTCACCTACAAGAGCGCGGCCTTTGTCTGGCTGAAAAAGAACCGCAAGGCGGATAGCTGGTTTTACGGCCTGGGCTTTTGGACGAGGGCCAACGCGGAGGTGTGTCTGCTGGCGACCAGGGGCCGCCCCAAGCGGCAGGCGGCCAACGTCCACCAGTTCATCATTTCACCCATCGAGGGCCACAGCAAAAAGCCGGACGAGGCCCGCGACAAGATTGTGGCCCTCATGGGCGATTTGCCCCGTGTAGAGCTGTTCGCCCGGCAGACCCCGCCCGGCTGGGACGTGTGGGGCAACGAGGTGGAGCCCACCGCGCACTTGTGGTCACACTGGCCAGAGGTGGGCAGGGCCGGAGAGGAGGTAACGCATGGCCTATGTGAACGTCCCCAATGACCTTTCCAAAATCAAGACCAAGCTGGCGCTGAACCTGACCCGCCGCCAGCTCCTGTGCTTCGGCGGCGCGGCTCTGGTGGGCATCCCGGCCTTCCTTCTAACCCGGAGCGCCATCGGCAACACCGGGGCCATGTTCCTGATGCTGGCCGTCATGCTCCCGGCCTTCTTCCTGGCGATGTATGAGCGGGACGGCCAGCCCTTTGAAAAGGTGGTGGGCCACATTGTCCGGGCGCGGTTTCTGCGCTCCGGCGTGAGGCCCTATCGGACAGAAAATATGTACGCCCCATTTACAGGAAAGGAGGAGCCGATTGACCAAAAGCAAGCCCACGGCAAAACACGGCCCCGCAAGGGGTAAAGGGCGGGCGGCCCTGTCCGCCCAGCAGACCGTCCCCTATGTGGAAATGCTCAAAGACGGCGTTTGCAAGGTGCGGGACGGCTACTATACCAAGACCATCGCCTATGAGGACATCAATTATTCGGTGGCATCCACGGAGGATAAGGCAGCCATTTTCAGCGGCTGGTGCTCCTTCCTGAACTACTTCGACAGCGCCCTGCCCTTCCAACTCTCCTTCGTCAACCACCGCTCCCGTGGCGGGGTCCGCTACAAGGTGAACATTCCCCCGGCCCAGGATGACTTTGACAGCATCCGGGCCGAGTACACGGAAATGCTCAAACGTCAGATCGCCCGGAGCAACAACGGGATCGTGCGCTCCAAGTACATCACCTTTGGTATTGCCGCCGCCGACCTCGCCGCCGCCCGGCCCCGGCTGGAGCGGGTGGAGGCGCTCCACGGGCAAATGCACCCAGGGGGCCGGGAGCCCTTCCGTTTCTCCTGGGGGGACATCCCCAAGACGGGCATGGGGACGAAAGATTTTGTTGTGCCCTCCAGCTTCGACTTCCGGCAGTCCCGTACCTTCCGGGTGGGCCAGTCCTGGGGGGCGGCCTCCTACTTGCAGATCATGGCCTCCGAGCTGTCTGACAAGCTCCTGCTGGAGCTGTTGGAGCTGGATGCGGAAATGACCGTCACCCTCCACGTCCAGACCGTTGACCAGACCAAGGCGATTAAGACGGTCAAGGGCAAAATCTCCGACATTGACAAAATGAAGGTGGAGGAGCAACGCAAGGCCACCCGGAGCGGCTATGACCCGGACATCCTGCCCCCCGACCTCATCACCTACTCCAAGGACGCGGCGGCCCTCCTGGCCGATCTCCAGTCCCGCAACGAGCGGATGTTCCTGCTCACGTTCCTGGTGGTGAACACGGCCCCCACGCGGGAGAAGCTGGAGAACGAGGTGTTCACCGTGTCCGGCATCGCCCAAAAGCACAACTGCGCCCTGCGGCGGCTGGACTGGCAGCAGGAGCAAGGCTATATGTCCTCCCTGCCCCTGGGGTACAACGGCATTGAGATACAGCGGGGCATGACTACAAGCTCCACGGCCATTTTCATTCCCTTTATGACCAAGGAGCTGCGGATGGACGGGCAGGCCCTGTACTACGGCATGAACGCCCTGTCCGGCAACGTCATCATGGCAGACCGCAAGCGGCTGAAAAATCCCAATGGGCTTTTCCTGGGCACCCCCGGCAGCGGCAAATCCTTTGCGGCCAAGCGGGAGATCGTCAACGTGTTTTTGACGTGGCCGGAGGATGACATCGTGATTGCAGACCCAGAGGGGGAATATTACCCCCTTGTCCACCGCCTGGGGGGCCAAGTGGTGAAGCTCACCCCGTCGGCCAGCTCCGGCACCTACATCAATCCAATGGACATCACCCCCGACTATGCCGACGATGAAGATCCGCTCTCCCTGAAAAGCGACTTTATCTTGTCCCTGTGTGAGCTGATCGTGGGAGGCAGGGGCGGGCTGGCCCCGGTGGAAAAGACCGTCATTGACCGGGCGGTGCGCAACGTCTACCGCCCCTATCTGGCAGACCCGGCCCCGGAGCGGATGCCCATTCTCCAGGATTTGTACGAGGAGCTGCTGCGCCAGCCGGAGCCGGAGGCCCGGCGGGTGGCGTCGGCCCTGGAGCTGTACTGCACGGGATCGCTCAACCTCTTTAACCACCGCACCAACGTGGAGGTCAATTCCCGCCTGCTCTGCTACGACATCAAATCCCTGGGGAAGATGCTAAAAAAAATCGGCCTGCTCATTCTCACCGATCAGATATGGGGGCGCGTCACGGTCAACCGGGACAGGCACAAATCGACGTGGGTATATCAGGACGAGTTTCATGTGCTCCTGTCCGATCCCCAGGTGGGGGCCTACTGCGTGGAGATATTCCGCCGCTTTCGCAAATGGGGGGCCATCCCCAGCGGGATCACGCAAAACGTGAAAAGCCTGCTGGAGAGCAGCGAAATTGAGTCCATTTTCGGCAACTGTGATTTTCTCTATCTGCTGTCCCAGGCCGCCGGGGATCGGGAGGTGCTGGCCAGTCACCTGGGCATTTCCCCCCACCAGCTTTCCTACGTCACCCACTCCGGCTCCGGCGAGGGCCTGCTGTTCTACGGCGATACGGCCATTCCATTTGTGGATCGCTTCCCTCAAAATACCGAGCTGTATGCCCTGCTGACCACCAAGCCGGAGGAAAAGGCAAATGAGCGAGACGACGAATGAGGGCAAGGCCCGCCCCGGCCTCACCGAGGGCGCTTCTGGCCACACTGGCCAGAAGCCCAAGTTCCGGCAGGAAAGTGAAGTGGCCCGGCTGAACAAGTCCAAGCTCCGCATGGAGAAGCGGAGCGGCAAGCTGGAGGCGGCCCGGGAGAAGCTGGCAAACCAAAAGCCGCCCAAACGGTCCGGCCCCGTGAAGCGGGTGGGCCGGGCCGCCGGACGGGGTGTGCATGGCTATGTCCACGGCAAGCTCTTTCAAGTGGAGCAGGAGAACGTGGGTGCCGAGGGTGCTCACCGCTCCGAGATGGTGGGTGAGGCCGTGGCGCGGGGCGGGGCGCGGTTTGTGAAAAAGCGCATCCGCACCCACCCGGCCAGGGCCGTGACCCGCGCCGAGTCCCACTATGCCAAGGCAACGGCGGACTACCAGACCCGCAAGCTGGCCCAGGAGCGCCCCGAGGCCATGAAAAACGCCCTCTCCCGCCAATGGTACAAGCACAAGCTGAAAAAGCAATACCAGAAAAAGGCGCGGGAGGCCGCCAAACAGGGCGCAAAGGCGGCGGGAAAAACCACCGCCGCCACGGGCCGGGCCGTGGCGGGCTTTGTCAGGCGGCATCCCGTGGGGGCGCTGATCCTGGTGGCCTGCTTTCTGCTCCTGCTCATCATGCAGTCCTGTATGTCGCAGATGGTGTCCCTGGGCAACGCTACGGTGGGCGCAGTGGCCGCCAGCACCTACTCTGCCGAGGACGGCGATCTGCTGGGGGCCGAGGCCGCTTACGTGGTGCTGGAGGCCGATTTGCGGGACTACCTGAACAGCTACGAGTCCAGCCACAGCTATGACGAATACCATTACGACCTGGACGAGATTGAACACGACCCCTACAATTTGCTGTCCATGCTCTGTGCCTTTCACGATGGGGCCTGGACGGTGGAGGAGGTGCGGGGCACCCTGCAAATGCTCTTTGACCGCCAGTACATTCTCACCGAGGATGTGGTGGTGGAGCGGCGCTATTACATCGAGCACGATACCTGGACGGACGAGGACGGCAACACCCATACCGACAGCTACCGGGTGTACTACGATTACTACATCTGCACCGTGACCCTTGAAAACTTCGACCTCTCCAAGCTCCCAATTTACATCATGGGCGAGGAGCAGCTCTCCCGGTACGCCCTCTTTATGGCGACCCTGGGCAATCGGCCCGACCTGTTCCCCGGCTCCGGCTATGTGGGCAAGTATATCGCCAACCCGCCCCCGGAATACGAGGTGCCGGAGGAATATCTGGCCGACGAGCGGTTTGCGGCCATTCTGGCCGAGGCTGAAAAGTACATCGGCTATCCCTATGTGTGGGGCGGGTACTCTCCCAGCACGTCCTTTGACTGTTCGGGCTTTGTTTCGTGGGTCATCAATCACAGCGGCTGGGACGTGGGCCGCCTGGGGGCGACCAGCCTATACAACATCTGCACCCCCACCAGCTCACCCCATCCCGGCGATCTGGTGTTCTTCGTGGGCACCTATGAGACAACCGGCGTTTCCCATTGTGGCATCTACGTGGGGGACGGGATCATGCTCCACTGTGGCGACCCCATTCAATATTCCAACCTGAACAGCAGCTATTGGCAATCCCATTTCTACGCCTACGGGCGTTTACCATGATTGGAGGTTTTACATGGCGACAAGCAAAAGCGCAAAAATCCAGGCCGAGATGGAAAAGGTCAAGGGCAAGATCAACGAACAGCAGGCCAAGCTGAAAGAATTGGAGCAGAAGCACAAGGAGGCCGAAAACGAGGAGATCGTGGACATCGTGCGGGGGATGAGCGTCCCCCTGGACGAGCTGCCCCTCCTGCTCCAGAAGCTCCGGGGCACTTCTGGCCAGGGTGGCCAGAAGTCCGACCCTGCGGGAGAGGGGGCGGCGGAATGAGAAAGGCCCGCTTTTTAGCGGCGGCCCTGTGCGCCGCCGTCCTGCTCTGCGGCTTTTCCGTCCCGGCCTACGCCTTTTCCGACGAGAGCACCGGGGACAGCGATGTGTGGGAGGGCCTCGCCCCTGCGGAGACGGCCCCGGCCCCCTCCCCCGAGCCGGAGCAAAAGCCGTTCACCCCCTCCGGCACTGGTACGGTGGTGGACAACGCCACCGACCAGGAGGGCAAGGAGTTTTTCACCATCACCACGGCGGACGAGGCCATATTCTATCTGGTCATTGACCGCCAGCGCAGCGGTGAAAATGTGTACTTCCTGAACGCCGTCACCCTGGACGACCTCGCGGCGCTGGCCGAGGCCAATGGGGAACCCCCGGCCCCCGAACCCACGCCGGAGCCGGAACCCGCCCCGGAACCGACCCCGGCCCCGGAGCCTGAGTCGGAGGCCAAGGGTGGGGCCGCGCCCCTCCTGCTGGCGCTGGCTGTGCTGCTGCTCGGCGGCGGGGCCGCGTGGTATTTCAAGATTTACCGCCCCAAGCACCAGGGGGCCGCCGCCCCGGAGGAGGACTATGGCGGGGCCGATCCCTATGACGGCCCGGAGGACTATGGGGACGGCCCGCCCTGGGACGAGGACGGCGGCGGGGAGCCGGAGGAATGAGCCGGGAGCTGACCCGCGAGGAAAAGGCGGCCATCCGCGCCCTGGTGGTGAAGTGGTGCGCCAACTATGACCGGGACTATGGCTGTCTGCCCCTGGATTGCGAGTGCTATATGCTGGGGAAATGCTGGACAGGAGCCCTGTGCCGCTACTTCCGGGAGGCCGTTCTGCCCACCGATCCGGCGCTGGCGGCGGCGCTCTCCACCGAGGGCCCGGCCCCGGAGGTGCGGATTTGCCCCGTCTGCGGCGGGGCCTTCGTCCCCCAGGGGCGGCGGGCCTACTGCTCCGACGCTTGTACCGGGGCGGCCCGGCGCAAGCGCCAGCGGGATTACATGCGGAAAAACCGGGGCTGACCTGTGAGCTTTTGGCCCCTTGAACCCCGCTTGTTTCAATGCTTCGCGGGCCCGGTTTATCGGGGGCCGGTACGTTTTCACGTCCGGCCCCCGTTTCCGGCCCTAAAAGCTAACAAAAACAGCCCCATTTAGGGGCTGTTAAAAAGCACAGGGGCAAATGAGAGGTTGATGAATGGCATCTTGAGTGTAAGACCAGTGTAACGATGGCCGGATACCTTACCAATGATTTTCTGAACACCTGCGATAATTTTAGGCATCAGCACTCCCCCTCCTTTAGTGATACTCTCATTTGCTGTAATTCCTGTGGAGTCTGGTGGGCCAGGAGGGGGCAGACCTTAGCCCACAAATATAATATAATAATTTATTGAAAAAGACAATGCTTTTAGGAGGAGTCTATGGATAACAACCCTTTGAAAAACGTGGAGCTGTCCGTAGAGCAGAACTATGACCATATCGACGGGAGCATCAACAACCTCCCGGCCCCGCCGCCCATCCCCATGTTCCCGGCCCCGGTGGTAGAAACGGACAAGGTGAAGGAACCGCCCCGACGCAGGCGCAGCCTGGAGCGTGAGGAGCGGTGAACCAGAAGCGCGTCCGCAACGTGCCCATTTATGTGTGGGTGCGCCCTGACGAGCTGGAGGCCATCCGGGAGCGCATGGCCCAGGCGGGCATCCGCAACCTGAGCGCCTATATCCGAAAAATGGCCCTGACCGGCTATGTGCTCAACGTCGATCTTGAACCCGTCCGGGAGCTTGTCTCCCTCCAGCGCCGGTGCTCCAACAATCTGAACCAGGTGGCGATCCAGGCCAATACCTACGGCAGCATCTACCCCGAGGAGATCAAGGCCCTGCAAAAAGACTATGCCGACCTGTGGGGCCCTCTCTCCGAACTGTTGGAAACACTCTCCGGCATCGTGAAGCTATGATCCATGGGGAGAGGCCCCGCGCCGCTCCCCGGTTGTCGTCACTTCTGGCCAGTGTGGCTAGAAGTGACGACAACCAACTGCTAAGTATTACTTTTAATTGCCCTGAGTTTTTCGCTTTTTAATCAGGCGTTCACGCTTTTTCAACGTATGGATAAGGCGCCATCTGTCGCTTCGTTTTGGCATTGCATTATAAATTTCACCATAGTTAGTTTTGGCCTGAACCCAATGCCCATTTTTAGTTATGCTATGCCCATCCAGTAAATTCAAAAAAAATGACGCTTCAATAACCACAGAGAGAGTATTATCAACTCCTGAACCAATATGTTTATGCTGATAGAGATTTCGTGGCCCTTGAAAAAATCCCATAAGCATATATCTTATTCCATCTTGTTCATTGCGTTCAGATTCCGTTTTCAAATCATTAATAGAAATTAGTGGAGCCTTTGTAACTTCTCCTGCTTTTTTATCAAACTCAAAAGATAATGCTCTTGCCGCTAAATCAAAGCCATGCGAATCAAGTCCAGATTTCTTTTTTAACGCAGTTTCGACTGAAACAAACGCTTCACGAGCTGCTGCTTCAAACTCAGACTTATAGATAAGATTTATCGCGGGTCTAAGCAATGGATGAATATGATATACATCAAAGAAGTTTCTAACTTTTTCTAATGAATATGGCATCAGACTTCCACAGCTCGGGCAATATATAGGATCGTTATAGTCAAATCCGTATGTATGATCCCTGGATTTTTGTAAAACTTTTTTTCTTGGCGGAAGTTTGCATCCGTTTGGACAGGAATACTTCTTTGCGCGCATTTTCTCACCTCGTTTAACTTGCGCTCATAGTATTGGTGGTTTGCCTTTTGTATATTTAGAGCTAATTCATCTTTAGTGTATCACATCTATTTCCTTTCCTCAACCGTAACGCAGCAACAGCTTTGCCATCTCACCCTTTGGGCTTCCGGCCCTGGCCGGGTGGCTCCTGGACAGGCTGGACGATCTCAACGGCTCTCTGCGGTGCTTCATCACCGGCTAACTTCTGGCCAGTCTGGCCAGAGGCCGAGCCACGGGCGACGGCTGAAAACAGTCGCCGCCTTTCTTGGAAGAAAGGGGGAACGCCCACGGCCACGACCTATATCAAGCCACACAAGCGGGCCGCGAAACGGACGGCCCTGCAGTCAATGAAAGACCGTTTCGACTACGGCCTGAACCCGGAGAAGCTGGGGGCCGTGTCCGCCTACCTCTGCGATCCCGAGACGGCCCACGCCGAGTTCATGCTGGTGAAAAGCCAGTATCAAGTGGAAACGGGCCGGACGGCGGAGCAGGGGGCGCTGTGTTATCAGATCCGGCAGGCGTTTCCCGAGGGGGAGGTCACGGCGGAGGAGGCCAACAGGATCGGCTACGAAACCGCTATGCGTTGGACAAAAGGCAAGTACCAGTTTTTCGTCTGCACCCATATTGACAAGGGGCACATTCACAATCACATCTATTTCAATTCAACCGCCGTTGACCGCTCCCGGAAGTTTCGCAACTTCATCGGCTCCACCTTTGCCCTGCGGCGGCTCTCTGACCGGGTGTGCCTGGAGCACTCCCTTTCCGTGGTGGAGCGCCCCAAGCTCCACAGCAAGGGCAAGTATCAGCATTACGGCCAGTGGCTGGGCGAGGCCCGGCCCCCGTCCTTCAAGGAGCAGATCCGCCGCGCCATAGATGCGGCCCTGACCGAGCGCCCCGCCGACTTTGCCGACTTCCTCCAGCGCATGGAGGCTGCGGGCATTCAGGTGGTGAATGGGCGGGGCGGCGTGATCTCCTTCCGTGTCCCCGGCCAGGATCGTGCCTCCCGGCTCCGGGCCTCCACCCTGGGGGACGGCTACGGCTCCGAGGACGTGCGGGCCGTCATCGACGGCACGGCCCCCACCCGTAAGAGAGCGCCGGATCGCCCCCGCCCGGCTCCCCGGCGCGTCGATCTGGTCATCGACATCCAGGAGCGGATGCGCCAGGGCAAGGGCCTGGCATACGAGCGGTGGGCCAAGCTCTACAATCTCAAACAGATGGCCACCGCCCTCCAGTACCTCCTGGAGCACGACCTGACCGACTATGACGCGCTGGCCGCCGCCACCACGGGGGCGGTGGATCGCGCTCACTCCCTGGCCGGGGAGCTCCAGTCCGTGGAGGCGGAGCTCACCAAGACCGGCCAGCTCATGGGAGCCGTGGTGGACTATGCCAAGACCCGGCCCGTATTCGACGGCTACAAGGCCGCCCGGTACTCCAAGGCGTATCTGGCCGAACACGAGGCGGAGCTTGCCACCTACCGGGCCGCCCGCGCTTCTATGAATGACATCCTGGGCGGGGCCAAGCTCCCCCGGATGGGCACGCTCAAAAAATCCCGCCGGGAGCTGGCCGACAAGAAAAAGGCCCTTTACACCGACTACCGGGAGGCCCAGCGGCAAATGCGGGAGCTGGTGGCCGTCAAGGGCAACGTGGATTACCTGCTCGGCCTGACGGACGGGCGAGAAAATAAGGCCCAGGAGCGATAGCGACGGGCCGCTGACAAGGGGCGCAACGCGCCCCGGACTTCTGGCCAGTGTGGCCAGAAGTCCAGCGGGTCTGGGGGCACCCCAGCAAGCATTTTCGCGGCGCGAAAATGGCAAGTGTCTATACACTTGCCTTGCTTGCAGCTAACGCGCTCCCCCGAAAACCGCGCTTTTGGCCAGGGCGCTCTGTCTGATCCTTCCCCTGAAAAAAGGAACCTCCGTTAAAATTGTGATAGCGGTGAATACTAACCGCAGATCACATTTTTCGGAGGTTTTTCCATGCAGAAATATGGCTATGTGCGGGTATCCACCCGCGAACAGAACGAGGCGCGGCAGCTTGCCGCGCTGGAAGATCACAATATTCCACCCGGCAACCTGTACCTGGACAAGCAGAGCGGGAAGGACTTTGACCGTCCGGCCTACAAACGGCTGATGAAGCGATTGCGGCCCGGCGACCTGTTGATTATTAAGAGCATTGACCGCCTGGGCCGGGACTACGAGGAAATATTGGAGGAATGGCGGCATATCACGAAAGACAAGGCCGCCGACATTCTGATTTTGGATATGCCCCTGCTAGACACCCGCACCCAGGGCCGCGACCTGACCGGGACGTTTATTGCAGATCTGGTGCTGCAAATCCTATCCTACGTGGCGCAGACGGAGCGGGAGAACATCCGCCAGCGGCAGGCCGAGGGGATCGCGGCGGCCAAGGCCCGGGGCGTGACCTTCGGCCCGGACAGAACGCCGCCCCCGCCCGGCTTCGACGGGGCGCGGATGGAATACGAGGCCGGGCGGCTCTCCGGGCGTCAGGCGGCGAAGCAGGCGGGCATGAGCAAGAGCACATTTTTCCGCCGGTGCCGACAAATACAGGAGACAGAACCATTAGAAAAAAACGTCCCACATACTGTACAATCCGGGACGGCAGCTTTTTTGCGAAAAACCATACTGAAATACAGTACATAAGCATTATATCATGCCTGTCCCAGGTTGTACGCAACCTGGGACAGCGGCGGCTTCTGGCCACTGTGGCCAGAAGCCGCACATGGCGGGAAATCCACATCAAAGAAACCTATCTTGAAGGAGGCATGATCATGAAAAAGCGACTGTTATCTGGCATAATCGCCCTGCTGCTCCTGTCCACCCTGGCCGTCCCGGCCTACGCAGCGCCCCCATCCAATCTGACCTGGGACGGAAACCCCGCTACATTGTCCGACATTGCGGGCTATACGGGCAGCGATATGGTGGACGAAGTAGGAAATTACAAACCGCTGTATTACTATTTCGCTACCGAGCTTTGGAACAGGGGCCTATTCTTAGGTTCCAACGGGTCTTTCAACCTGGACAACCAGCTTACACGTGCCGAGGGAGTGGTAATGACCCTGCGCATCCTCGGCAAGGCGACCGAAGCGGAGGCCACAACAAACCCCATGACCTTTACGGATGTGCCAGAATGGGCCACGCCGTATGTTGCGTATGCCGCTGAAAAAGGCATAACAAGCGGCTATAACGCTACAACCTTTGGCGCGAATGACCCCATGACGGCGGCGCAGTTTTTGACATTTGTGCTTAGGGCTATGGGCTACACAGAGGGAGAAGATTTCAACTGGAGCAACGCTTATGACAAGGCACTTTCAATCGGCTTGATTGGAGAACCCTGCCACGCTCAATACAGCCGCTCTAACCTCTTTCTGCGGGATAATGCGGCGGTAATTTGCTACAATGCCCTGTTCAAAGCGCCCACAAAATCCGGGGGCAAATTGGCGGATACCATCACTATGCCTGGAAAACCTACCGGGGCCGTACCAACTGCCACCCACACACCCGCTACTGAGCCATCAACACCGACAGGAACGTCACCCGTTACAATCACTACGTTGCCTGGCATACATATTGATTACACCAGCATTCAGGGTATGCTTGTCAGCGGCAAAGCGACATATTTGTTCTCAGCGGACAATGGCGGTCCTATCAGTATCACCGGCACGATAAACGGAAAATCAGACACCGCCACACTGACAGACTCTGAACCGGGGAAAACATATGCGGTGGTATTTATCTTTAGCATTAAAAATGAGCCCAATTATACCGTAACCAGTACCTTTACCATCACCATGAACAGCAGCACTTACACCGAAACGATTAGCATAGGCGGAACAGTTACGGACGTGTATATTCAGGGCCTATACAATTATTCGGGGTCCTGAGCCCTTCGGCACCGACACGGTATCCCCCGTTTTTGTTATAAACGGCCAGAGCAGAAAGCTGGGATAACTGAGTCATCCGCTCATTTTTACTGTGGAGGACATCCTGCAAATCCATAGCCGGAACTTCGAGATATTTTGGCGTGGCGGAGCCACAGCTCTACCTGGAAAACGGCGCAGCAGGAGGCTAACTCTATGAAAAAATTATGTGCAAGAGGCTTGAAATAAAGAGAACAGAATAGAGCGGCACCGAAGAAGGGCGCGGAGGTTTGAGAAAACCTCCGCGCCCTTGATTTCCCCCCTTTATTTCGAGACTTTTCCAGCCGCTTCGCCAGCGTTTTCCGGCGACCTACGGCTGATTTTGGTACTGTCTCTTATTTCTGAGGTTACATCCGATCCATTCGACAAAGGTTTTCAAAACCTTACAGAAAATAAGCCCGGCCTATGGTCACAGTGGCCAGAGGTGCGGTGCGGCTGTCCTGGATGCCGCTCCCCGCCCTCCGTTTCGATTTGTTCACGCTCAACCGCTGACAATCGAAATGGAGGACGTACAAATGACAACTATCTACCTGAAACGGTATTATCCATATCTGCCCCAAAATACGGCCCTGGAGGTGTCCGGGGAGATCGCCGCCACACTCTCCACCGGGGGCCGCCTGGGGGACAGCTACCAGCGTCGCAAGCGGGAGCATGACGAGTGCTCCCTGGAGGCCGGGGCGGGCTACGAGTCCCAGGTCTGCCGCCCGCCCCTCACCCCGGAGGAGATCATGGAGGGCCGGGAGCTCCGGGCGGCCCTCTATGCCGCCATCGCGCAGCTCCCCGCCGCCCAGGCCCGGCGCGTCTATGCCCATTACATACTCGGGATCAGCAAGGCCGACCTTGCGCGGGCCGAGGGGGTAGCCCCGAGTCAGGTGTGCCGCTCCATTGAGCGGGGGCTTGTAAATCTGAAAAATCTTTTGGAAAAATCCCTCTAAGGGGAGCAACAAACGGCCTCTAACCCGCCTGATAGATAAGAGGATCATTCCTCCCAACTGACAACTGAATAGACAGCAGTTCAGGCACAAAACCCGCGTGAGTAGCGACGAAAGACACGCCGCCAGGACAGATAGCTTTAAGGGGGTATGAGGGACAAGCTATCCGAGCGATCAACGCAAGTCTTTGACCCGGCCACGGCAAGCCGGGCGCGATGACAGCGCGGGGGATAATGAAACTTGCTCACGCCCTCCCACAGACTTGAGGGGGAGCCCTGCCGTATACGCCAGCCCTGCGGGGTAGCGGTACGGTGGAGCTATGACAGCCGGAGCCCCCGGCGGCCTGAACTGTTCCCCGCGCCGGGGATGCGTGGCAAATACGGCGCATTACGATACATCAAGGAGGCCGCCCCGTCCGGGGCCTTTTCGTCTTGCGACGGTTCAACCAGACCCGGAGCGGCGGCCCCTGCTTTTAAAATGACAGCCCCCTCCGCCTCTGGTCATCCTGGCCAGAGGTGGGGGAAGGTCAAAGGGCGGCGCAATCGCGCCGCCCTTTCACGTTTCCCCACGGGACACGGGGGAGGCTGATTGGTTCTATACTTTTGATTGAGGAGGTCTATATGCAGTCAACTACCACCGATAAAAGGCGCAGGGCGACATTCGCCATTGACGGCTATGAAATATCGGCCACCTTTGCGGACAGCAGAAACACGGCGGCCCTGGGGCAAGTCAAGCAGATTTTGCTGTCCTCTTTTGTAAGCAGCGCCCCCAAAAATAGGGCCGGAGGCATCCTTGCAATCTACCCGGAACAGAGGGATAATATAAGTAGGGGTACTCCCCATGTACCTTGAAAACTTCATATTTCCCACGTATTGATGCGTCATCTCAATTCAACAACGCACGATTGAGAAAGGACGGATCAATATGGAAAACCGGGTTTATTGTTTATACAGAGTTTCCACCGACAAGCAGGTGGATCACGACGATAAAAATCAAGCTGACATTCCCATGCAGCGCAAAGCCTGCCACCGCTTCGCGGAGGAAAAGGGCTGGACGATTGTTCACGAGGAACAGGAGGACGGCGTTTCCGGCCACAAGGTACGGGCTGAAAATCGGGACAAGGTGCAGATCATCAAGGAACACGCCAAACAGGGCAAGTTTGACATCCTGCTTGTGTTCATGTTTGACCGCATTGGCCGCATCGCGGACGAAACGCCCTTTGTGGTGGAATGGTTTGTGAAAAACGGCGTCCGGGTGTGGAGCACCCAAGAGGGCGAACAGCGGTTTGACAATCACACCGACAAGCTCACCAATTACATACGGTTTTGGCAGGCCGACGGCGAAAGTGAAAAGACCTCTATCCGCACCAGGACGAGCCTGGGCCAAATGGTGGAGGATGGGCATTACAAGGGCGGCAACGCTCCCTATGGCTACGACCTCGTAAAAAGCGGGCGGATGAACAAGCGCAAGCATGAGGTCTACGATCTGGCCGTCAACGAGGCCGAGGCCGCTGTGGTGCGGATTATCTTTGACAAGTACGTGCATGAGGGCTACGGGGCACAGCGGATCGCCAGCTTCCTGAACAACAAGGGCTACCGGGCCCGGACGGGCAAGAAGTGGCACCATGCCAGCCTCCGGGGTATCATCTGCAATCTCACCTATACCGGCGTACTTCGGAGCGGCGAAAGCCGTTCCCCCGTCCAGCCCCATTTGCAGATTATCCCGCCGGAGCTGTTCGAGGCCGCTCAAACGATACGCACCGCCCGCGCCAACTCCGCCGAACAGGAGCGCACCGTTCCGCTCAACACCAGGGGCAATTCCCTGTTGGCCGGGAATGTTTTTTGCGGGCATTGTGGCTCCCGGCTGTCCCTGACCACCAACGGCAAGGCGTACCCTTGCCACGATGACCCCAGCCGGGTGGTGAAGCGTGTGCGGTATATCTGCTACGGCAAGACGCGCAAGCAAACCGAGTGTGACGGGCAGACCGGCTACACGGCCCACATTCTGGATGGTATCATCGACAAGCTGGTGCGCCGGATATTTGAGCGGATGAAGGCCGTCCCCAAAAACGAGATTGTCAATGTCCGCTACCGTGAAAAAATGGAGGAGCGGAAAAATCTCCTGAGTGACCTCCGGGCCGACTACACGAAAGCCGCCGCCGACCTGGACACGCTGAAAGGGGAGGTCATCAAGGCGATCCACGGGGAAAGCGCCTTTTCTCAATCCCTGCTGGGCTCCCTGATTGCCGAGGCCGAGGCCAAATGCACCGAACTGAAACGCAACCTTGAAGCGGCCCAGGCCGCCTACGATGAAGGGCAGGCCGTCCTGGCCTCGCTTAACGCCCAATATGACGATATTATTTCCTGGTCTGAAATGTACGACACGGCCAGCTTTGAAGCAAAGAAAATGATCGTCAACTGCCTGATCGGGCGGGTGGAGGTTCACCGGGACTACAAGCTGCACATTGATTTCAAGATCGACTTTAACCAGTTTAGTCTCGGAATGGACATTGTGACCATAGCCGCATAAAGCAAAAACCCGCTTCTTTTCAGAAACGGGTTTTTGTCTGCACTCTCTTGAATGTTGGTGGAGATAAGCGGGATCGAACCGCTGACCTCTTGAATGCCATTCAAGCGCTCTCCCAGCTGAGCTATACCCCCATACAGCGCCTCAGATACCTGCCGTAACGTTCAGCGCAAGTGGTATCTTACCAGAAACCAAATGGTTTGTCAACACCAAAATAAAAGCTTTTCAGACATTTTTGTCCGTCTCCGGCAGAGCGGGACCACCGGAATCACCGGCCCGGCGGTCCCATGCCCTGTACTCCCTATTTCCAAATCCGCAGCAAGGGATAACTCTGCCCTCATCCCTTAAAAGCCGTAGGCAAGCGCTCCGCCGTCCACGGCAAAGTCCTGTCCGGTGATGTACTTGGCTCCATCGCTGAGCAGGAATTTGGCCATCTCGCCCAGGTCTTTGGTGTCGCCGAAGGCATGAACCGGCATCCGGCCCAGAATCGCCGCCTTGCGCTCAGCGTCCATCACCTGCTTGTTCATCTCGCTGGGGAACCAGCCGGGGGCAATGCTGTTGACGCAGAGATTGTCGTTGGCCCACTCCACCGCCAGTCCTCTGGTCATACCGCAAACGGCTGCCTTGCTGGTGCAGTAGGGTACCACTTCGCTGAACCCCAGGTGGGCCGCCATGCTGCTGATGCTGACAATCCGCCCCTTGTGGGCGCTCTCCTTCAGATAGGGGTAGCACAGCTGGCACAGCTGAAAAATACTGCTCACATTGACCTGGAGAATCCGCTGAAAGTCCTCCATGGGAAAGGACTCCGCCCTGCATTTTTTTGTAATGCCCGCGTCGTTAATCAAAAAATCCAGCCCGTGCTTCTCTCCGATCTCCCTGACCAGCTCCGCCATTCTCTCCCGGTCAACCACATCCCCCTTTACATGGATAACGCCGTCGGCACAGGGGGCCAGCCCCGCCTTTACGCCCCCGGTGCGGCTTACCGCGTAGACGGTGGCTCCGGCCTCAGCCAAGGTATTGACTATGGCATATCCTATTCCGCTGCTTCCGCCGGTGACAATGCCTACACGGCCTTCCAACTCTCTCATTTCCAGCAACTCCTTTCAGGTTCAGACCTCTTGACAGCGATAGCTGTGACAATTTTTTTGGATCAGCTCCCAGTCCAGCTCCGCACCCACGCCGGGCCCATCGGGGACATAAATCCGGCCGTCCCGGATGGGCAGATCTCCCTTCATGGGCAGACGGTAGTTGTCCTCCGGAACAAAGTACTCAAAGTACTCACAGTTCCGGATGGCACAGCTCACATGGACGTTGACCAGGTCCATATAGTTCATGGTGGTGGTGTGCAGCTCACAGTTCATGCCAAAGCCGTCGGCCATATGGGCAATCTTCAGCGTCCCGGTAATTCCATCCTTCCAGCTTACGTCCGCACGCACAATGTCGGCGGCCCGCTGTGCAATCACCTGAGCCACCCCCCAGTGGCAGCCGCGGGTTGTCTCAGTACCGGCAATGGGGATATCCAGCGCGCGGCACAACTCGGTATATTTATAGAGTTCAAAATCCCGGAAAGGCTCCTCAAACCACTTGTAGTTCAGCCGCTCCAGCTGCCGGCCCACCTTAACGGCATCCCCCATGGTATACTCCCCCACCGGGTCGCTCATCAGGACGTAGTCAGGCCCAACGGCGTCACGCACAGCCTGATGCACCTCCATGTCAAACGCAACCGGTCCGCTGGGATGGGCCTTATAGCCGGCGATCCCCTTCGACTGGTAGTACAGGGCCTCGTCCACATATTCCTGCACCGTACCGTGGAAATTGCCGCTGGCGTACACCGGCAGACTGGTGCGGCAGGCCCCCAGATATTTGTAGAGGGGCAGCCCAGCCGCCTTGGCGCAGATGTCCCACAGCGCCACATCCACCGGCCCTGGCAGAAATACGGGGAAAAAGGCCTCATGCCGGTCCACATTCCACAAATCGTAGAAGATGGCCTCGTGGTCGTGGGGGTCCCGGCCCAGCACCACCGGGGCGATGCTGTCGTGAAGATAGCTCTCGCTCACTCCGCCGCTCCGGGCAGCCATACAGGTGGCAACCCCTTCAATGCCGCTGTCTGTGGTCAGCTTGATGGCGATCACATCCCATCCCATCTTCGCCCCGCCCTGACGCTTTTCATCAAACAGGCATCTGCCCCGGTCCACCCACCAGGTTTCAAATTTGGTTACAATCATTGTTTTCAGCCTCCCTATGATAATGCCGCAGTCTTTTGTCCTTGTGAGCGTATTATATCACCGACCATATTACAAGGCAAGTGATATATTAATAAAGAAAAAAAAGTTGGCTCACCCCCCCTCTTCTCAGGACGGACTGAGCCTTGTTTTTTAATGTATCCCCCCGCGAACGGCATTGATGGATCGAATCATGGAGTGATTGATATGCAGGATTACCGCATCCCGGACATCCTTTTGATTTTCCCTCAGCAAAGCATCAATGATGGCATTGTGCTGGCTCAAATCGGCCTGTCTGGAATCGGGGGCGCTTTGAAGGGTAGCATACATGGCCAACCGAGTCTGATTGACCATCAGATTGCTGTACATATTCATTAAAATGTCATTCTCAGTAATGGAAATCAAGTAGGAGTGAAATTCCCGGTCCAGCAAAAACCGGGTCAGCTCCTCCTCATGGAGACTCTCCTGAAACCGCTGCTGAAACTGCAGCAGTCTGCTTTTGGAGTACAGGGACTTAAAGTCCTCAATCACCGTGGGTTCAATCAGCTTTCGGGTCTGGTACAGATCATTGACACTTTTCTCCGTCAGAAGGGAGATCCGCATTCCTTTCCGCGGAAAGATATCCACCATCCCTTCCCGCTGCAGCAGCAGCAGGGCTTCCCGAAGGGGGGTGCGGCCCAGGCTGGTCTCCTCCACCAGCTGTTTTTCATTGATCTCCTGCCCGGGAAGATATTCGCAGTATACGATCTTTCGGTACAGATAGTCGTAGGCTTGATTTGCCATTGGTTTGATCCGCTGTTCCGGCACTCGGGAACACCCCTTCCTTAATTGCATCGCCCTGCTCATTTTGCCCGCTGTAAGGCCGCTGGACATTTCCAACAATTATCATACGAAAATTTTGTTTAAAAAGCAAGTGTTAATTGCAAATTTTCCAGTTGATTTATATCACACTCGATGTTATTATATCATTGATATATCAATAAGCGTAAAAACTCCAGAAAGGAATATCAGCTTATGAACATTTCCGACGCCAAAATCAAGGACATCCGCATTTATCAGGCTGTCAGCCAAATCACCCAGCCCATCGCGGACGCCACCCACGACATCAGTAAAATCGCCTTTTATGTGCTGGAACTGGAAACCGCCGGCGGCGTGGTCGGTCAGGGCTATCTGCTCAGCTTCCACTACAGCCCCAACGCCATTGAGGGCGCTCTGCGGGACATGAAAAAGTTCATCCTGGAGCGGGACTACCATGTCTTCGAGACCGCTCAGGTCCAGAAGGACTACGAAATTGAAAGCGAGTACTTCGGCATTGTGGGTCTGCAGCGCTGGGCCCTGGCAACCTTAAATGTGGCCATGTGGGATGCCTGGAGCCGAATCAACGACCAGCCCATTTACCGGATGTTCGGCTGTCACCGCAAGCCCATCCCCGTCTATGGCAGCGGCGGCTGGATCAGCTACAGCGACGAGGAGCTGGTGGACGAAGTCGTCAACTACAAAAAGCGCGGCTTCACCGCCGTCAAGATCAAGGTGGGCAGCCCCGACATGGAGCGGGACATCCGCCGCCTGCACCTGGTCCGTGAGGCCGTGGGTCCCGACCTGAAAATTATGATGGACGCCAACCAGGGCATGGACGTGCCCAGCGCCGTTACCCTGATCAGCAAGGTGGAGGACCTGGGTATTTTCTGGTTTGAAGAGCCCGTGGTCAACACCGATTTTGAAGGATACGCCACCATCCATTCCAAGACCCACATCAGTCTGGCCATGGGTGAGCGGGAATACAGCACCGTGGCCCTGCGCGAGCTCATCGGCCGCCGCGCCCTGGACCTGTGGCAGCCCGATCTGATCCGCCTGGGCGGCGTGGAGGCCTGGCGGGACAGCGCCGCCCTGGCCAACGCGTACAATATCCCCGTTCTGCCCCACTACTACAAGGACTACGATGTGCCTCTGCTCGCTACCGTCTCCAACCCCTACGGCGCCGAGAGCTTCGATTGGATTGACGCCATCATCGACGAGCCCATGACCATCAACAACGGCTTTGCCATCCAGCGTGAGGGCAACGGATGGGGCTTCCGCTTCCTGCCCCAGTTTATGACCGAGGTCCGGTAAATCCAACTTTCCGAAACGAGGTTCACTCAAAATGGATTCTATTGTCATTACCGAGCCCTTTCAGGCAGCTACTTTGCAGCACCCAATCCCCAGGCCCCAAAAGGGCGAAGCCCTTTTAAAAATGCTGGTGGGCGGCATCTGCGGCAGCGACCTGGCCTCCTATCGCGGCCAATCCGCTTATGTCAGCTATCCCCGCATCATCGGCCATGAGTTTGCCGCCCAGGTGGTGGAGGTCGAGGACAACGAGTACGGCATCCGCCCCGGCATGGTGGTAACCGGCAACCCATATTTCAACTGCGGTGAATGCTACAGCTGCCGCCGGGGATATGTAAACGCCTGCGTCCATAACGAAACCATGGGGGTCCAGCGCGAGGGCGCGTTCAGTGAATACTTCACCATGCCCATTGAGCGTCTGTACGACGGACAGGGAATCCCTCCCAGGGCGCTGGCGCTTATCGAGCCCTTCTGCATCAGCTACCACGGCATCAGCCGGGCCGACGTAAAGCCCGGGGACAAGGTGCTTGTGGTGGGCGCCGGCGCCATTGGTATTCTGGCCGCCGTGGCCGCCCGAAGCTATGGGGCCAAGGCCTATATCACCGATGTGGCCGCCGACAAGGTGGAATTGGCTGTCCGGGACTTCAATCTGGACGGCGGGTTTGTCAACAACAGCCCGGAGGCGCTGGAAAATTTCAAGCAGGAGATCACCGGCGGCGACGGCTTTGATGTCACCGTTGAGGCGGTGGGCGCTCCCTCCACCTTCCTGGACTGCGTCCACGCCGCAGCCAGCCGGGGCCAGGTGGTGGTCATCGGTGTGGCCAAGCACAGCGTCGATTTCAACTATCTGGAACTCCAGCGCAAGGAATTGAATATGTTCGGCAGCCGCGGGGCCACAAAGGCCGACTTTGCCGCCACCATGAAGCTGGTCAAGGAGGGCTTTGTGGACTTGACCCGGCTCATCTCCCGCGTTTATTCCAGCAAAGACGCCGACACGGCGTTCCAGGACCTGCATCAACACTCTGCCGCCATTGTCAAGGCAGAGTTTGAGTTCTAATCCCCAGAAAGAAAAAGGAAAGGATCGATGAACATGAAAAAGAAACTTGCCATGCTGCTGGCCGCCGCCCTGTGCGTCAGCACCCTCGCCTCCTGCGGAGGGTCGGGCTCCACCTCCGGAACCGCCTCTTCCGGCAGCGCTTCCTCAGGCACCGGCTCCCCCGCCCCCTCCGGCGACGTTGTCACCATCCAGATCGGGTTTGAGAACACCACCGACGAGCCCATCGGCAAGGCTGTCCAGAAGTGGGCCGAGCTGGTAGCGGAGCAGAGCGGCGGCTCCATGAAGCTGGAGCTGTTCCCCAACAGCGCCCTGGGCACCAAGAGCGAGCTGATCGACCAGATGGTCATGGGCGAGAACATTATCACCATCGCCGACGGCGCCTTCTATGCCGAGTACGGCGTGCCCGACATGGGCATTATGTACGGCCCCTTCTTCTTCGAAAGCTGGGACGACGTGTGGACTCTGCTGGACAGCGACTGGTATGCCGAAAAGTGCCAGGAGCTGGCCGACAAGGGGCTGACCATTCTGGCCTCCAACTGGGTGTACGGCGAGCGTGAGCTGATGACCACCAAGAAGGTCGTGACCCCCGCCGACCTGAAGGGCATGAAAATCCGCCTGGCCAACAGCCAGATCTATGTGGAAGGCTTCAACGCGCTGGGCGCCACCGCCGTTCCCATGGCCCTGGGCGACGTGTACACCTCCATCCAGAACGGCACCCTGGACGGCGTGGAGAATCCCCTGTCCACCCTGTACGGCCAGAGCTTCCAGGAGGTGGCCAAGTACATCCTGATGACCGGTCACATCAAAAACTTCACCACCTGGTGCATCGGCACCAGCTTCCTGAACACCCTGACTCCTGAGCAGCAGGAGCTGCTGAAGACCACCGGCGAGGAGGCCGGCCTGTACAACAACGACCTGCAGACCGCCGCCAACGACGAGTATGCACAAATGCTGACCGATGCCGGCGTGGAGATTACCGAGCTGACTGAGGACCAGGTTTCTGAGTGGAAGGCCGCCGGCGAATCCTTCTATGAGCTGGGCAGTTCCTTCGGCTGGAGCGACGGTCTGTATGAGACCACCCAGGCCGCTATGGGCAAATAAAATTCGGTCTGTACTGCAATTGGGAAGGAAGGACCACTTGGTCCTTCCTTCTCCCCTTAATTCCAGTTGGAGGAAAATACTATGAAGAAACTATTAGACGGTCTGGTCAAGCTGGAGACTGTGCTGGCGGGCGTCATTTTATCAGCGCTGATCCTATGCACTTTTTCCGGTGTAATCGCACGCTACTGCTTCAGCGCTCCGTTCACCTGGGAAGAGGAATTTCAACTGGCCTGTATGGTCTGGATTACCTTTCTGGCCGCTCCCGTGGCGTTCCATACCAAGAGCCATGTGGCCATCGAAATTCTGGTGGACGCGTTTCCTGAAAAGCTCCGCCGGATCATTGAATTTCTGATCGTTGTGGTCATGTACGCAATTCTGATCTATTTCTTCTTCCGCAGCATTGATTTCATCCAGGTCATCAGTTCCACCAGCCGCAAAACACCTATTTTGAAGATCCCCTATTCCGTGATCTACGGCGTGGCCCCGGTTTCCATCATACTGATGTTTATCAGCTATACCTACATGTCTGTCAAGAATTTCCTTGACAACCGAACCACTGAAAACAAGGAGGGAGCACAGTGAATACACCCGTTATCGCCATGGTGGCAGCCCTCCTGATTCTGCTGTTTATGAAGGTTCCCGTCTTCGCCTCCGTTCTGGGCTCTTCGGCGGTTTATTTTATCCTTAATCCCAACATCAATCCCGCCGTCTTCGGACAGCAGGCCATCACCGGCACAGAGAGTGTCACTCTGCTGGCAATCCCCTTCTTCGTCTGCGCCGGCGTCCTGATGAATTACACCGGTGTAACCAAACGGATCATGGATTTCTGTGCAGTGGTAACCGGCCGCATGTTCGGCGGGCTGTCTCAGGTGAATATCCTGCTGTCCACCCTCATGGGGGGACTGTCCGGCTCCGCCCTGGCCGATGCCGCCATGGAATCCAAAATGCTGGTCCCCGAGATGGAGCGCCACGGCATCAGCAAGGCGTTTTCCACCGTGGTCACCGCCGCGTCCAGTATGATTACGCCCCTGATTCCTCCCGGAATCGGACTGATTCTGTACGGCTGCATCGCCAACGTCTCCATCGGCAAGCTGTTTATCGCCGGTTTTGGCCCTGGTGTACTGTTGTGCATTACCATGATGTTTATGGTATCCCGCATCTCCCGCAAGCGGGGATACATGCCCCTGCGGCAGGAGAAAATGACCAGCCGCATGTTCTGGCGCTCCTTCCGGCCCGCCGTGCTGCCCCTGTGCCTGCCTATCATCATCATCGGCGGCGTCAGGCTGGGCATCTTTACCGCCACAGAGGCCGGGTCTGTCGCCATCGTCTATGCCGCTGTGCTGGGCATCTGGTACCGTGAGCTGGGCGCCAAGGAATTCGCCCGCAGCCTGAAGGAAACCCTCACCACCACCTCCTCCATCATGCTGATTGTGGCTGCCGCCTCCACCTTCTCCTGGATTCTGACAAAGGAGCGCATCCCCCAGCAGTTCACCGAGTGGCTGATCTCCGTCATCGACAACAAGTGGATTTTCCTGGTCGCCGTGGACATCTTCCTGATTTTTGTGGGCATGTTTGTAGAGGGCAACGCCAGCATGATCGTGCTGGTCCCGCTGTTTGCCCCCACTGCCACCGCCTACGGCATCGATCCCATCCACTTCGCCATGGTCTTTATTTTTGCCAATGCCATCGGAGCCTTTACCCCGCCCATGGGCACACTGATGTTCGTCACCTGCGGCGTCACAGAGTGCAAAACCAAAGATTTTATCAAGGAGGCCGTTCCCTTCTATATCCTTTTGTTCGGCTGCCTCCTGATCCTGACCTTTATCCCCGTCTGCTCCACAGGCCTGGTCAACCTGATCTACTAAAATCTGAAAACAGCGGCCGCACGTGCTCAAGACGTGCGGCCGCCCTTTTATGTCAACTGATGGCAACATGGCGCATCACCCTCCGTCAGTCTCTTTCCGAAAAATTACAGGGGGGCCTCCTCACTCCGTACTAAGGACCCTGTAAGGAAAATCCGGGATCCCTGTTCCGTACCAGAGAGTACTAAGGATTATTGCCGCAGTCTGCCGCCACAGCCCGACTGTCCCAGGCTTAAATCAAAAACATCTGCTTTGGTCCACCTTCCTTGCGCGAGGTGGCCCAAAATATCTGTTTATCAGGAACAGAATCGGGGATGGGTCACCACCCCAAAATCCCTCCTCTGCCCAGGCGCTTTGCGGAGCGCCTGAGCGCCGTGCTGACCATGGTGACTCCACATTTAAAACTGCCACTTAACTAACCATACCATCAAATGCAGTACTGCAAACAGCCTTACCCTCCATAGCGCGGCACATTTCCCGGGGACTCACAGGACGGCGACCTCCAACTTATCAATTGCTGTATTCATTCAGTGTACGCCCCTCGCGGGAGAAAAAAGCGGACTCCCATGCAACAAAATGGATTTTTCACTTTTATCTGCATTTAGATGACCATCTGTTTCTTCCCGTTTATACCGAAGCACAGGGTCTATCTGCGCACTATGACACTATACATCCTCTATCCATTCACCGTATATACTCTCTGCTCCCCGCAGTCAAAATTCTGCTTTAAAAAGAGGAAAGATCTGTGGAATTGGGACCCAATTTCACAGATCTTATCCTTTTCTCTTCAATCCTTCCGCCTTTTCTGTATTTCTGCCAATTAGCATATCAAGTAATCTGCTGCGGGACAAACCATAACATAAAATGCGGCACCCTTACAAACAAAATTCTTTTGCAAAAATCCGCCCAACAGTACACGGGCGGCATTCTCATACGCTGCAATCAGCAAAGAAAGGGATGCTCTCCCTGCAAATCAGCCATCGGGATACCTTTTCTTTATTGAGGTCAACACATCAACAGAAGAATAAAAGAGACTTGAAATTTAAATTTCAAGTCTCTTTTATGGTGGAGATAAGCGGGATCGAACCGCTGACCTCTTGAATGCCATTCAAGCGCTCTCCCAGCTGAGCTATACCCCCATACAGCGCCTCAGATACCTGCAGTGACGTTCAGCGCAAGTGGTATCTTACCAGAAATCAATTTATTTGTCAATCTGTTTTTCAAATTTTTTCGTTTTTATCCTCTTTATCTCCCCTCCCTGTCTCCGGCTTTCTTTGCTGGAACTTACCCGGACCTGCTCCAAGTCCCGGCAATCCCTCCTGACCGCCCGTACCGCCTCCAACCGGCCCCTCCATCACCCGTCGAAACACGCAGGCGGTTGGACAATCAAAAAGCAAAACCGCCGCAGCATACGCTGCGGCGGTCCTCAGAAATCAATAAAATTTCTTCTTATTCTTGCGGGCTGCCTCGGACTTCTTACGGCGCTTGACGCTGGGGCTCTCGTAATGCTCACGCTTACGGACCTCAGCCAGCACGCCAGACTTGGCGCAGCTGCGCTTAAAGCGCTTCAGAGCACTCTCCAGAGACTCGTTTTCTCTAACACGGACTTCCGACATTTATATTTCCCTCCCTCCGGCGCGGCGGGGCGTCCCCTACCACGTAAGGGCCATTTGTATGGCTTTAACAGTAGTATTATATTCGCTGCATAGCTTTCTGTCAAGAGGCGATTTATGAACGAGGTGTAAACCTTGCCTCCATCCCGCCAGATCATCCCTTGGGCTTCAAAATCAGGCTCACCAGCTTGCCCCTGACCACGATGCTCTTCACCAGGGTCATTCCCTCTGCCAGCTTGGCAATCTTGGGCTCCGCCAGGGCAGCGGCCACGATGTCCTCGTCAGAGGCGTCGGCGGCTACCACAATATTGGCCTTCACCTTGCCGCTGACCTGGACGGCCATCTGGACGGTGGCGGTGACGGTTTTGGACGCGTCATACTCCGGCCAGGGCTGGAGGCAGACCTGACCGCCGTATCCGGCCATCTCCCACAGCTCTTCGCACATGTGGGGCGCGAAGGGGGACAGCATCAGCAGCAGAGCCTTCATGTCTCCCCGGCTGGCTCCATTGGCGTAGAAGTCGTTGACCAGGGCCATCAGAGCGGCGATGGCGGTATTGAACTTCATGGCCTCGATATCCTCAGACACCTTTTTAATGGCCTTGTGGACCGCCAGCTCATTCTCCTTGGAGTAGTCGTCGCCCACATGCTCCTGATCGACGGCCAGGTTCCACACCCGGTCCAGGAATCGCTTGCAGCCCTTGACGGCGTTGGCCGACCAGGCGGCCGCCTTCTCAAAGTCTCCGATGAACATGATATAGGTGCGCATGGTGTCCGCGCCGTACAGGTCGATGATGTCGTTGGGGTTGACCACGTTGCCCCGGCTCTTGGACATCTTCTCGCCGCCCTCGCCCAGGATCATACCGTGGGAGGTGCGCTTGTGGTAGGGCTCCTTGGTGGGCACCACGCCGATGTCGTACAGGAACTTGTGCCAGAAGCGGCTGTACAGCAGGTGGAGGGTGGTATGCTCCATACCGCCGTTGTACCAGTCCACCGGGGACCAGTAGTCCAGGGCCTCCTTGGAGGCCAGGGCGTCGGCGTTATGGGGGTCCATATACCGCAGGAAGTACCAGCTGGAGCCAGCCCACTGGGGCATGGTGTCCGTCTCCCGCTTGGCCGGGCCGCCGCAGCAGGGGCAGGTGGTGTTCACCCAGCTTGTCATCTTGGAGATGGGACTCTCGCCGTCGTCAGTGGGCTCATAGCTCTCCACCTCGGGCAGGAGCAGGGGCAGCTGGTCCTCGGGAATGGGCTGCCAGCCGCACTTGTCGCACCACACCATGGGGATGGGCTCGCCCCAGTAGCGCTGGCGGGAGAACACCCAGTCCCGGAGCTTGTAGTTCACCTTGGCCTCGCCGATGCCCTTCTCCTCCAGCCACTTGGTGATGACGGGGATGGCGTCCTTTACGGTCAGTCCGTCGAGGAAGGCGGAGTTGACCAGGATGCCCGTCTCGTCCTTGGCGGTAAAGGCGGCCTTCTGCACATCCTCGCCGCCGGAGACCACCTCGATGATCTCGCAGCCGAACTTTTTGGCAAATTCCCAGTCCCGGTCGTCGTGGGCGGGGACGGCCATAATGGCGCCGGTGCCGTAGGTGGACAGAACATAGTCGGAGATGAAGATGGGGATCTCCCTGCCGTTGACCGGGTTGACGCCCCGGACGCCGTCCAGGCGCACACCGGTCTTTTCCTTGTTCAGCTCGGTACGCTCCAGGTCAGACTTGGAGGCGGCGGCCTTCTGATAATCGGTAACCTCGCCGGCATTGGCCAGCTTACCGCTCTCCAGCCAGCCCTTCACCAGCTCATGCTCGGGAGACAGCACCATGTAGGTGGCGCCGAAGAGGGTGTCGGGGCGGGTGGTAAAGACCACGATGTCCTCCCCGGTGGTGGCCTTAAATGTGACCTCGGCACCGGTGGAACGGCCGATCCAGTTCTTCTGCTGGATCTTTACCCGCTCGATAAAGTCCAGGTCGTCCAGATCGTCAATCAGGCGCTGGGCGTAGGCGGTGATCTTCAGCATCCACTGGCTCTTTTCCTTCCGGATGACGGGGGAGCCGCACCGCTCGCACACCCCTTCCACCACCTCCTCGTTGGCCAGCACGCACTTGCAGGAGGTGCACCAGTTCACGGGCATGGTGGTCTTATAGGCCAGACCGTGCTTGTACAGCTGGAGGAAAATCCACTGGGTCCACTTGTAATAGGTGGGATCGGTGGTGTCCACCACCCGGTCCCAGTCAAAGGAGTAGCCCAGCATATGCAGCTGCTTGGTAAAGTTGGCAATGTTGTCCTTCGTCACCTTGGCGGGGTGGATATGGTTTTTAATGGCGTAGTTCTCGGTGGGCAGGCCAAAGGCGTCAAACCCGATGGGGAACAGCACATTGTATCCGTCCATCCGCTTTTTCCTGGCCACCACGTCCATGGCGGTGTAGGGCCGGGCATGTCCCACGTGCAGGCCGTTTCCGGAGGGATAGGGAAACTCCACCAGACCGTAGAACTTGGGCTTGGATGTATCGCCGGTCCGGCAGGCGAAGGTCTTTTCATCCTTCCATCTGGTCTGCCACTTTTTCTCAATGGCGGTGAAATCGTACTTCAAATTCATCACGCTTTCCTGTATTCTTCAGCCGAAAATCGGCTTTTATCTGAAATGATTCCGTAATATTATACCGGAAGCCTTATCTGATTGCAAGCGCGGCACGCAAAAAAAGGATATTTTCCAAACACCCACGCCGCGCTCCGGGGGAGAGCAGACTAAATTATTAAAATCCCATTAAACTTATTTCAGGGCAGGTTGACCTCTATTTAAATAATAGGTATAATACGGTATAGAAACGGTTTCTTTTTTTAGAAACTTGATAAATGAGGAGTTGTGTACATGAAAAAGCTATTTCGCATGATGCTTTCCGCCGCTCTGCTGGCCATGGCTGTGAGCATCCCCGCCTTCGCCGCTGAAAACGACGTTCAGCCCACCGGCGCCGCCCCTGAGCGGCAGGGAGATTTCTATGTCCTTGTCAACGGCGAGTACGTCACCTTCACCGACGCGGTGCCCCAGATCAAGGACAGCCGCTCCTGCCTGCCCTTTGTGGCTGTTTTCGAGCAGCTGGGGTTTGCCGAGGACGCCATGACATGGGACGCCGATACCCAGACCGTTACCGCCACCAAGGACGGCGAGAGCATTCAGCTGACCATCGGCAAGAAGGAAATCACCCTGTTCACCACTGAGGAGAGCGGCGGCGTCTCTGTGGAGTCCGGCAAGACCACCCCCACCGACGTGGCCCCCTACATCGATCCCGCCACCAACCGCACCTATGTGCCCTTCGGCCTGGTGGCCGACGCTCTGGGCTACAAGGTGGGCTGGGATGCCGCTGAGAAGGCCGTCATCATTGACGACGTGGACTCCATCCTGGCCGCCAACACCGCCACCTATGAGCTGATGGACAAGTACATGGACTACAGCAAGACCTACACTGAAAAGAACCAGAAGGTCACCGGCAGCTACACCATGACCATGGATATGGACATGAAGACCGCCGGGGAGAACGCCGCCCTCAAGTATGACGTAAAGGGCGATTATAACATGATCACCGCCGGCGCAACCGCGTTCCAGTTCGACACCGACATGGTCATGGATATGTCCATGATGGAGAACGGCACCGACATCACCGACACCGCTTTGGCCGACTCCGGCATGAAGTTCCCCTTAACCATCGATATGGATATGCGGGGGGACATGGATACCGGCCTGTTCTACTTCCAGTCCGCCGCCCTGGCTCAGCTGATGGAGCAGCCCGACATGGCCTCCGCCTGGTACAAGGTTGATCTGGCCGCCCTCTTCGATCAGGTAGGCGCCGCCCTGGGTATGGATTATGCCTCCCTGCTGAAGCTGAGCTCCGCCAGCCTGGACCAGAGCTTTGCCGACACCCTGGCCGACATGCTGCGGGTGATGCCCGTCACCAGCGTGAACGCCACCACTTCCGACTATCTGGCCATGCTCAACGCCTCCATGGCCGACAGCGCCTTTAAGAAGTCCGGCACCAGCTATGTGAGCAACATGGAAGAGGACGGCGCCAAGATGACCTTCACGCTGACCACCAACGGCTCCAAGGTGAATGGCTACTCCATTGAAATGACCGCCGCCGATCCCACTTTTGGCGAGGTAAAGATGACCTGCGCCATGAAGGGCAACAAGATGGACATGAACATGTCTATGAACATGAAGATGGATGCCGGCGATACCTCCATGGACCTCTCCCTGAACATGGATATGGACGGCACCTATCAGTCCACCAGCTCCAAGCCCGCTGTGGAGCCTCCCGCCAACGCCGCCATTGTTGATCTGCTGTCCCTGATGGGCGCCTGATCCCTTACGGCTTAACCTGTATCTCCTGCCCATGCACCAACGATTTTTTAAACCAGTCAGATATAAAGAGGGCCGCCCATCGGGCGGCCCTCTTTATATCTGGAATTAAAACAGTCCGCCGCAGGCCATGCAGCCTGCGGCGGACTTGCTCACACCTGTCCAGACGCGTTTTCTCCCGCTGGCGTCTGTTACTCCTCAGAAATGGGCATAGGGGCCGGTATTTTGGCCGGGGCGGTATCCTCATAGGCCTGTTCCAGACCCTCCAGGGCCGTCTCCTGCTCTCCCAGCAGTACGGCGCACTGGTCCAGGCGTTCCTTCGCCCGGTCCAGCTCGCTGGCGGCGTGGGACACCGTGGACTCCACCTGGGTGCGCAGGGCCTCATATTCCCGTCCCAGGCGCTGCATCCACTGCTCCATCTGGCGGCGCAGCTGCTTGGCCTGCTCCTCGGCCTGGGCCTGGATGGCCTGGGCCCTGCGGTGGGCCTCCAGCTCCACCCCGGCGGTCCGCTCCTTTACGGCGGCATAGGCGGCGGCGTCCGGCTCCAGCGCAGCCGCCTTCTTCCTCCACTCCTCTGCCTCCCGGCGGACCCGCTCCAGCTCCCCCGCCTTCTCACTGCACTCGGTGCGGGCGGAGGACAGCGCCACATTGGTCTGCTCCAACTGAATCCGCAGCTCCTCTCCCTCCTGGCGCAGGCGGTCCAGCTGCCCCTGCTGCTCCGCCAAGTCGGCATCCTGCCGGGCCATGGTATTCCGGGCCTCATCCAACTGCTGCTCCAGCTCCTGCTGCCGCTGGGCGGCCTCTTTAGACGCGTTCTCTAAGTAAGTCAAAACATCCTGTCGGTTAAAGCCGCCAAACATGGCGCTGCGGAAGGGATGGTCCATGGAGTTGCACCTCTTTCAAAATGCCCGGGGGGGCTGCTCTTCTTGTCGTTTTCTCCAGTATTTTAGCACAGCCTTCTGGTAATTACAATCTTTTCCCGTATCTTCTCCAAAAATCCTCGGCTTTTCCCCGGAACTTCCCCCAAATTCATTGACGGAAATTCTAGGGAATGATATACTAACTTAGTTTCGAATTGATTTATCATCAGGTGAGGTGTGCCGTCAATGTGGTGTTCCGACAAGTGGAAAGACTATGAGCTGATCGACTGTGGCCGTGGAGAAAAATTAGAGCGCTGGGGCAGCCAGCTGCTGGTGCGTCCGGATCCCCAGGCCATCTGGAACACCCCCCGGACCCACCGGGGCTGGACGGCCAATGCCGGCCGGTACGCCCGCTCCGCCACCGGCGGTGGCCAGTGGCAAAACAAATCCATGCCCGAGCGGTGGACCGTGTCCTATCGGGATTTGACCTTTAATATCAAGCCCATGAATTTCAAACACACCGGCCTGTTCCCCGAGCAGGCCGCCAACTGGGACTTTGCCCGGGACCAGATCAAAAAGGCGGGCCGGCCCGTCAGCGTCCTCAACCTCTTTGCCTACACCGGCGGGGCCACCGTGGCCTGCGCCGCCGCCGGGGCCTCCGTATGCCACGTGGACGCGGCCAAGGGGATGGTCCAGTGGGCCCGGGAGAACGCCAAAAGCTCCGGACTGGAGGACGCTCCCATCCGCTGGATCGTGGACGACTGCGCCAAGTTTGTGGAGCGGGAGATCCGCCGGGGCCGCCGGTATGACGCCGTCATCATGGACCCCCCCTCTTACGGCCGCGGCCCCACCGGCGAGGTGTGGAAGCTGGAGGAGAACCTGTACCCCTTTGTGGAGCTGGTGTCCGGGGTGCTCTCCGACGATCCTCTGTTTCTGATTCTCAACTCCTATACCACCGGACTGGCCCCCAGCGTGATCACCTATATTTTGGAGACCCTTGTCTCCAAGCGGTACGGCGGGCACACCGTATCCGGCGAGCTGGGGCTTCCCGTGACCCAGTCCGGCCTGGTACTCCCCTGCGGCGCCACCAGCCGCTGGACCAGAAGCTGATTCCCCGCACCCTCGGCTTTTCCCACCAGAAAATCAGGAGTCAGATGACTTTTTTCATACGTACTGAACAACCAGAAAGGATGATAGCAGTGAGCAACTACTATGCGGAGAGCCTCAATTCCCAGAAGCTGTTCCAGGTCTACGACACTGCCATTCCCCGAATCAAACAGTATTTTCAGATGGAAATCGACTTTGTGCGCCAGCGGCTGACGGGCACCCAGCGGGTGCTGGAACTGGGCGCGGGATACGGGCGCATCGTCCGGGAGCTGGCCCCCTCCTGCGCCTCCATTGTGGGCATGGACATCTCCGAGGACAGCGTCCGTCTGGGCAAAGACTATTTGAAGGACTTTCCCAACGCCGACATGGTGGCCATGGATGTCCATCAGATGAGCTTTCCCCAGCCCTTTGACGTGATTCTCTGCCTGCAGAACGGCCTGTCCGCCATGCGGGCGGACCAGGCTGTGGTGGAGAAGATCCTCTCCTGTCTGGCTCCCGGGGGGACCGCCTATTTCAGCACCTACAGCGCCCGGTTCTGGGACCACCGCGTCGCCTGGTTCCAGGAGCAGGCCGGCAAGGGCCTGCTGGGCGAGCTGGATATGGACAAGACCCGGGACGGGGTCATCGTCTGCAAGGACGGCTTCCGGGCCACCACCCAGACCCCGGAGGAGTACGAGGCCATAGGCCGGGCCTGCGGCATGCCCTACGAGGTGACCGAGGTGGACGGGTCCAGCCTGTTCCTGATTCTCCACAAACCAAAGGCCTGATTTTTCCTGACTCCTGATTTGCCACCTACTATCCATCTGCGAGGTAATGCTGACATGAGCAATGCGATCATCCGTACCCAGGACCTGCGCTTTTCCTACACCACCGCCGAGGGCGTGGCCCCCATCGTCCTCAACGGTGTGGACCTCTCCGTGGAGGAGGGCTCCTTTGTGGCCGTCCTTGGGCACAACGGCAGCGGAAAATCCACCCTGGCCAAACATTTCAACGCCATTCTCCTCCCCTCCGGAGGCGCCGTCTACGTGGACGGCATAGACACCATCCAGGAGGACAAGCTATTGGATATCCGGCGCACCGTCGGCATGGTGTTCCAAAATCCGGACAACCAGATTGTGGCCAATGTGGTGGAGGAGGACGTGGCCTTCGCCCCGGAGAACCTGGGCGTCCCCCCCGCTGAGATCCGCCGCCGGGTGGACGAGGCTCTGAGGGCCGTGGGCATGTATGAGTTCCGGGAGCACGCCCCCCACCTGCTCTCCGGCGGCCAGAAGCAGCGCATCGCCATCGCCGGTGTCATCGCCATGGAGCCCCGGTGCATCGTCCTGGACGAGCCCACCGCCATGCTGGATCCCATCGGCCGGGCCGACGTGCTGCGCACCATCAAGGCCCTGAACCGGGGGCGGGGAGTTACCGTGGTTCTGATTACCCACCACATGGACGAGGCCGCCCAGGCCGACCGCCTGGTGGTCATGGCCAAGGGCCGGGTGGTGGCGGACGGCGCCCCCAAATCGGTATTTTCCGACGTGGAGGGGCTGAAAAAGGTGGGGCTTACCGTCCCCCAGACCACCCAGCTGCTGTGGGAGCTGCGCCAGGAGGGGCTGGATGTCCCTCTGGACGCCCTCAGCGACGAGGAGTGCGCGGCGGCGCTGAAAGCCCTGCTGAACGAATAAAAAATGCCGCCGCCCCGTCAAAGCACAGGCCGGTTCAGGGCGGCGGCTTGAACATGCGGAGCAGCAAAGAAGGGGCTTTCCCCGGTCCGGGAAAGGTCAGGCTGCGCCGCCGCGGGCGTGACCTTCAGGCATGCACCATTTTTGTTAAGGATGGAAAGCAATGAAAGCAATCATCGAGACAAAGCAGCTCTCCCACATCTACTCCGCCGGCACCCCCTTTGAGCGTGGGGCGCTGGACCGGGTGGATTTTTCCGCCTACGAGGGGGAATATCTGGGCATCATCGGCCACACGGGCTCGGGCAAATCCACCCTGATCCAGCACCTGAACGGACTGCTGAAGCCCACCTCCGGCCAGGTGCTTTACGACGGCCAGGACATCTGGTCCGACCCCAAGCTCACCCGCCGCACCCGCTTTCAGGTGGGGCTGGTGTTCCAGTACCCGGAGTATCAGCTTTTTGAGGAGACGGTGTATAAGGACATCGCCTTCGGGCCCAAAAACATGGGACTGGACGAGAAGGAGATCGACCGCCGGGTGCGGGAGGCCGCCTACTTTGTGGGCCTGCGGGATGACCAGCTGGACAAGTCCCCCTTTGAGCTGTCCGGCGGCCAGAAGCGCCGGGTGGCCATTGCCGGGGTCATCGCCATGGAGCCCAAGGTCCTCATTCTGGACGAGCCCACCGCCGGACTGGACCCGGTGGGGGTGGAGTCCATTCTGGGCAACATCCGGGACTATCATCAATTCCACAACGCCACCGTCATTCTGGTCTCCCACTCCATGGAGGAGGTGGCCCGGACCGTGGACCGGCTGGTGGTGGTCAATGACGGCGCCATCCCCTTCCAGGGCACTCCCCGGGAGGTCTTTCGCCACGGGGCCGAATTGGAGCGCATGGGACTGGGCGTACCCCAGATGACCCGGGTTTTCCACCGCCTACAGGCCATGGGTGTGGACATCGACCCCTCGGTCTATACCATCGGTCAGGCCAAGGCGGCCATTCTCTCCAAGCTGAGAAAGGGGGCGGTGTAAATGGCACTGAAGGACATCACCCTGGGCCAGTATTTTCCGGGCAATTCTCTGGTCCACCGGCTGGACCCCCGCACCAAGCTCATCGCAGTGGTCATGTATATCGTGGCCCTGTTCCTGGCCAAGTATTTTTATACCTACGCCATCATGTTCGGCGTGCTGGCCCTGTCCATCGCCATCTCCCGGGTGTCCGTCAAGTCCATCCTCCGGGGTATGAAGCCCATCCTGTTCATCGCCGTGTTCACGGCCCTTCTCAACCTCTTCTACACCCCCGGCACCCATGTGCTGGCAAAATTCTGGATTTTTACCCTCACCATGGAGGGCGTGTTCAACGCCTTTTTCATGGTCATCCGCATTATGATGCTCATCGCGGGCACCTTTCTGCTCACCTATACCACCTCACCCATTCTGCTCACCGATGGTCTGGAATCCCTGCTGAACCCCTTGAAAAAGCTCCGGGTTCCCGTCCATGAGCTGGCCATGATGATGTCCATCGCCCTGCGCTTTATCCCCACCCTCATCGAGGAGACGGACAAGATCATGTCCGCCCAGCGGGCCCGGGGCGCGGACTTTGAAAGCGGCAATCTGATGCAGCGGGCCAAGGCCCTGATCCCCCTGCTGGTCCCCCTGTTTATCTCCGCCTTCCGCCGGGCCGACGAGCTGGCCGTGGCCATGGAGTGCCGCTGCTACCACGGCGGAGAGGGCCGCACCCGTCTGCGGCAGCTGAAATACCAGGGCATCGACTATATGACTCTGGCCTTCTTCCTGGCCGTCACCGTGCTGGTGGGGGTGCTGGGGCACTTCGGGCTGTAAGGGGCGGAATGCCCCCCTCAGTCAGCCTGGGGCTGACAGCTCCCCCGCGAGGGGGGAGCCTTGGGACACATCCCAAAACGCTTTTCCCTTTACGGGAGAGCCCTGGGGCGCACCGTTAAAACGCCTCCCCCTTTATGGGGGAGGTGGCCGCGCAAGCGGTCGGAGGGGGTGTCCGGTTTTTCTGCGGTTGGGGGCAGGATGCCCCCCTCAGTCAGCCTGGGGCTGACAGGGCAGAAAGTCAAGCAAGTGCAACACCTAAATTATGGAACACTTCGGCAGGTGAGCGCCAGCCGAGGCATTTTCTGGGACGAGAATTGATAAGATCGACAACGGAATCTACAAACTTT